>Ga0207683_10000522_pt1 | contig 35582 bp, 29 predicted proteins | sample KBSM73metaG_FD_184333 | JGI IMG/M metagenome (GOLD analysis project Ga0207683, IMG submission 184333) | Miscanthus rhizosphere microbial communities from Kellogg Biological Station, Michigan, USA - KBS M7-3 metaG (SPAdes) (version 2) | ecosystem: Host-associated > Plants > Roots > Rhizosphere >... | reverse complement strand
GTCATCGATGGCGACGGCCATTGGATCGAGCCGATTCCGGTTTTTCTCGAATACCTCGCTGAAGCCGGTGGCGCAAAATGCGTCGATCAGATGAGAGCGCTCTGGCACGCCAGGGATGCATGGTATCGGGCCACACCAGATGAACGCCAGCATCACCGCTTACGCCGCGCGATCTGGTGGGGCGTGACAAGCAACACGCTCGATAAGGCGACAGGACTGTTGCCGGCGTTGCTCAACGAGCGCTTGCCCGAGCTTGGCATCGACTTCGCGATGATCTACCCGAGTTTCGGTCTTACCATCAACGGCATCTCCCAATCCGAACTGCACCGGGCGGCGTGCCGCGCTTACAATATGATGACGGCGGATATGTTTGCGCCCTACGCTTCAAGGTTCGCGCCGGCTGCGATCATTCCGAGTCAGACGCCGGACGAAGCTCTCGAAGAGTTGGATTATGCGGTGGCGCAGCGGGGTTTCAAAGTCATTATGATACGCGGCAATCAGGAGCGTTCGATTCCAAGCGCAGCCGAGGGGATCGATCGGCAAAAGGCCGCTTGGTACGTCGATACGATCGCTCTCGACAGTCCGCACAACTACGAACCGGTTTGGAAGCGGTGCGTCGAGCTCGGTGTCGCCGTCACTCAACATTCAGGGAGCGGCCGCTGGATGGATCGCTCGTCGATCAACAATTTCACCTACAATCACGTCGGCCACTTCGCCGAATCGAATCATGCCTTCGCCCGCGGCGTATTTCTCGGCGGCCTGGTGCGCCGATATCCGACTCTCAATTTCGGCTTTATGGAAGGTGGAATCAGTTGGGCCTGTCAGATGTGCCTCGATTTGATCGAACACTGGGAGAAACGCCGCCGCAACGGTTTGCAATATCCGAATGCAACCAGCGTTGCCGAGCTGCGTCAGTTCATCGAGCGCTACGGCGATCAAAAGCTTAAGGCCAACGCCGAGGTGATCATGAATAATCTGGACGTATTCCGGCCGGATTGCAGTCTCGAAGAGCTCGGGCGGCCTGAGCATGTCGTCGATGACTTCGAAGCGGCGGGAATCAAGTCAAAAGATGACGTCCGCGGTGTGTTCGCCAACAACTTCTATTTCGGCTGCGAGGCGGACGATCGTGCAACCATGTGGGCCTTCGATCAGCGCATGGGCGTGCGGCTGCGACCGATTTTCAGCTCCGACTTCACACACTTCGATGTCCCCGATTTCGCCGAAGTGATTCCCGAAGCCTTCGAGATGGTGGAGCGGGGCTTTGTGACCGAGCAGGATTTCCGCGAGTTCACATTCGTCAATGCGGCAAGCTTGCACGCAAGAAATAATCCGCAGTTCTTCAAGGGCACGGTTGTGGAGAAGGCTGTGGCGGAAGAGCTGGCAGTGAGCACTCCCGCGGCAGCGACTGCCTGAACGAAATTTGCGGAGCCGGCACAATGTGGGGCGGATGCCATTCGCCCCCCACACCCTGGTTCGGGGTCTCGTGTCCTCTGTGAATACTTATACCAAAAGGCTCAGCAAGGCTTCGCGTTTCGCAGCCCGAACGCTTCTGCCAAGAGCTCGTAGGAGTGGTGGCGCGGCGCTGGATCGTAAGTCCAGGTAACGATCACCAACTCGGCGAGCTCTAACCGTCCTGCAAGCTCTTCTAATCGCGTTTTTACTTCGCGTGAGGTTCCGACAATCGCCTTGCGCCGAAGCTTCTCGGCGGTGGCGAGTTCCGCCGCAGAATAGGGCCGCTCGGCTTGGTCCGGCGGCATGAGGGGCAGGCGAATTCCTTGGCGGCGATCAACGATCGAGCGTTCACGGGTTTTAAATTGGTGCAGGGCTTCTGCTTCGGTATCCGCCGCCAGTGCCCAGACACAGATCGTCGCCCGCGGTTCGGGGTATTTTTCACTGGCGCGATAATTTTTGCGATAGAGCTCGAGCGCTTGTTCCACGCCAGTGCCCTCACTGAAAAAGTATGCGAAGGCGTAGGGCAAGCCAAAATAGGCTGCCAATTGCGCGCCGTACTCGGAGCTGCCAAGAATCCACATCTCCGGAGTCGTTGGTCCGGTGGGCTGAGCGATGACATTTCCGAACGGGTGGCCTTCCGGTAACGGCTGGCCCGATACCCAGTGTTGCAGCTCCTGCAGCTGGCGCGGGAACTGGTCCAGAACATTTTGCGGATAAGGATTGAGCGCATAGGCTGTCATCTGATCCGAACCGGGCGCGCGTCCAACACCTAGATCGATGCGGCCTGGAGCGATGGCTTCGAGCACGCGAAACTGTTCGGCGACTTTGAGGGCTGAATAGTGCGGCAACATAACTCCGGCGCTGCCGATGCGGATTCGCGATGTCGTCGCCGCGATGGCCGCCATCAGTATCTCGGGCGCCGTGCCGACGATGCTGCCGGAGTTGTGATGCTCCGACAGCCAGAAACGATGATAACCGAGCAACTCGCAATGACGGGCCAGCTCGAGAGTTTCGCGAATCGCCATGTCCTGGGTTTTCCCCAGGGATGCCGTCGATTGATCAAGGACTGACAGTCTCATGGTCTTCAGTCACTTAGGTCTCAATGTCATCCGCTGCAGACAAAAAGAGAATTCGAAGGTCGCACTCCCGAGGATTTCAAACAGGTCCGGTCGACTTCGCGCTAGCGTAGGCTCAAAAATGCCGTAGATCTTATCCAAGCTGAGCACCAACTTCGATTCGTGCCTCTTTGGCAAACTCCGCCGCGCTCACTTTGGCGCCTTCGCCGCGAACCCTCTTCACCGTGAGCGCGCCGCCGTTGAGCGCAATCGTAATTTCATCGGTCCCGATACGCGTCACCTGACCCGGCAGAGAGCCGGTGGCGTCGCGTTGTAGACGAGCATCGAAGATGCGCAGTTGTTTGCCGCGATAGCGCGTGTGCGCGCCGGGCTGGGGATCACAGCCCCGAATCAAATTATAAACTTCCGTTGCTGGCTTGGACCAATCGATTTTCGCATGCTCATCTTGGCAGGGCGGGTCATAACTCGCTGTCGACTCGTCCTGAATGATCCGGGGTGGATTTCCTATTTTGATCAGATCCACAGCTGCGCCAATCGCTTCGATACCGAGGGGAAATATTTTGTTGAAATACAGAGATCCGGTCGTATCGTCCGGATCCACCGCCACTTCTTTTTGCAGCAGGATCGGACCGGTATCGATGCCGCGATCAACCCAGAACAACGTGAGCCCGGTCACGGTTTCGCCTTTGATCAGTGCCCAGTTGATGGCGCTCGCGCCGCGGTATTTCGGCAACAAAGAGGGATGAAAACAAATGCTGCCGAGCCGCGGGGCGCCAAAGACGTGCTCGGGAACGATCTGGGAAACAAACGCCAGAATCGCCAAATCCGCGTTGAGCGCGACGAACTCTTCACGAAGTTCCGGAGCCTTGAAGGACTTGTGTTGGCGCACCGGGATGCCGAGACTGGTCGCTTTCTGTTTGACCGGATCCGATTTTCCGCTGGGCGGATCCGGCGGGCAGTAGACCGCGACGACTTCTTCACCCTTGCTGATAATTTTTTCCAAACTCTTCTCGGCGAAAGCCGCTTGGCCCATCAGAATGATGCGCATCGGATTGTCCTTCTCAGCTGGATTCGTACTCTCGTGGCTGCGTTGGTGATAGCGTTCCAAGCGCAAAAGTTCATATCCGACGACGTTTTGAACGGCTGAAACGGCTTGAACTTTTTGAACCTCATTTAACTTACCCGATCACTTTGTAGTCGCCGCCCTTGTAGCTTTTGCATAGGTTCACGTATGTCGAAGAGCCCATTTTGATCCAATGCAAAGCTTCTCCGGCGAGCTCTTTCTTAACCTTTGCCGGTGCGCCGGCGGCTAAGACCCGGGGAGGAATTTTGGTGTGCGGCACGACGACGCTGCCGGCGGCGATCAGTGCCTCTTCGCCGATTTCGACATTCTCCAAAAGTGTTACGTTCATGCCGATGATGGCGCCACGCTTGATCAGCGGGCCTTCCATAATGGCGCCATGCCCAATCGTGCAATCGTCTTCGATGATGGTCGGCGCTTCACCGGAATGGAGCACGCAATTGTCCTGAATGCTGGTACGCGCGCCGACCCTGATGGGATTTTGATTCTGGTCGGATCGGATCACGGCGCCCCACCAGATGCTGGCCTCATCGCCGACGATCACATCGCCGATGATCACCGCGGTCGGCGCGACAAACGCGCTCGGTGAAATACGCGGCGCTTTACCCTTGTACTCGATAATCATGCGGCATCCTCCGTATATTTGCATCACGATATTTGACGTGACTCGCGAAATCAATAATGGTATGCGGACGTGCCCTCACCCCAACCCTCTCCCAAAGGGCGAGGGAGTCGGATCAACTTAATGTAAGAACGGAGTGAAAATGAATTTCTGTCAGTTTGCGCTACTCGCGATCTTTGGATTGAGTTTGGCCGCCCCGGCGTTGGCGCAAAATCGCGAATTCACTTTGGCGGTGCTTACGAAACTTGCTCCGGCTGAGCGCCAAGCCCGCATTCTCGAGGGTGCCAAGAAGGAGAACGGGCTCGTCTGGTACTCGAGCACGACCGCCGAGGATGCTCTGGCGCTGACCAAAAAATTCCACGAGCAGCATCCCAACATTCAAATCAACCACTTTCGATCCTCCAGCGAGAAACTGCTCGAAAGGATCCTCGCGGAATCGCGCGCCAATGCCTTCAAGGCAGATATCGTCAGCCTGCCCGAGCTCGAACTCTCGATCATGATCAAACGCAAACTGTTGCTTCGCTACGAGCCCCTGGAAAATGCCATCTATCCACCCGAGAGTAAAGATCCGCGCGGTTATTGGACGGGACTTTACACCTCGGCATGGGTGCCCGCGCATAATACCAAGCAGGTCGGCAACGATGCTGCGCCGAAGAGCTACAAGGATCTCCTCAATCCCAAGTGGAAGGGCGGCATTGCGATGGATAACGAGCCGTACAATTGGTACGTGGTATCGCTGCGTTATTTGGAGAGCCGGGACGGAAGAGAAGCGGCGCTGGATTTTATGAAAAAACTCGCGGCGCAGCAGATCCTGTGGCGCAAGGGCCATTCGCTGATCGGACAACTCATGTCTGCGGGCGAGTTTCCGCTCGCCGCGGAGCTTCAGGTGCACACCGTGGAGCGTGCCAAGGCACAGGGCGCGCCCATCGATTGGACAGTGCTGGATGGCGTGATTCCGATTTCCAAAGTCGGCGCAGCGATTACCAGCACCGGCGCGAATATTTATACTTCGGCGCTATTTTACGATTTTTTGTTGTCCCGTGCCGGCATGGAAACGATTCGGGCGAGCCGGCGTATTCCAACCCGGCCGGATGTGACTGCGCCGTATCTCAAACCCTACAAACTTTTGCCCTTCGATCCGCAAGTGATGGACGAGTTCGACAAGTACGTCGCACTGTTCAGAGACACTTTCAAGCCGGCGCAATAAAAAAACGGACGCAGCGCTGCGTCCTACGCTCCTCTTGGTGTTGAGAAGAACTGGCACAGTGACGCTGACCTATTCACCTGATCATAGTAGCGCGATTCGCCGGCTCGTAGTCATCAATTCGATTATCGGCGTGACCACCGCGGGAATTTCCACGCGCATCTTCGTGATCTCGGCACCGACCCTTGCCGCGGCACTCGATACCGACATGTTGGGCATTTCCTGGGCGCTGATCGTCTATCAGATGGCCGGCATCGGTTTGGGCGTGATCTGCGGCCGACTCGGCGATATTCACGGCCATCATAAGCTCTACGGTGCCGGAATGTCGGTGATGGCCGTAGCTTCACTGCTTTGTGGTTTTTCGCAAAACGTGGGGCAGCTCATCTTATTTCGCTTTTTACAGGGGATCGGCGGCGCAATGATTCAATCCTCGGGACGGACGCTGGCGTTTAGGGCGATGCCGACGGGCTCCGAGGGAAAAGCTCAGGGACTGATGGCGATGTCGCATCAGTTGGGGTTTTTTGTCGGGCCGCCAATCGGCGGACTGATTATCGACTGGGTGCACTGGCGCGGCATCTTTTTTTTCCTGTTTATACCGAGTTTGGCGGGCGCGGCGATGTGCGTCTGGACCGGCCGTGTCGCGGCGGCACAAACAGCCGGGCGGCAGGCGATCGACTATTTGGGCGGAGCGTCGCTGGTCGGCTTGACGATTTTTGCAACTCTCTTGCTCGATCAAAAAGTCGCCGAGGTGCTGGGCACCGGCAATCGTCTCGCCTTGGCCATTGTTCTGGTCATGGCGATTTTCTTTTTCATGGGTCACGAAAAACGCCACTCGAGCCCGCTGATCAGTCTCTCGGTGTTTTCCGAAAGGATTTTCGGTTACGGCTCGGTGGGTCTGTTGATCTGCAATATTAATCAGGGGCTAAACACCTTCATTACGCCTTTTTACTTGCAGGAAGTATTGCGGGTTTCACCGAGCTTCATCGGAGCGATCTTTCTGGTGCCGTCGCTTCTGAGTATGGTGCTGTCGCCGCTGAGCGGCGCGCTCACGGATCGAATCGGTTCACGGTTGTTGCTGATCATCGGGGTGCTGGTGCTGATGGGCAGTTTTATCATCGGCGCCTATTTGCGCACCGATTCGCACTGGAGCCTGCCGGCACTCTTACTGGCGTTGACCGGAATCGGTTCGGCTTTTTTCAACACCGCGTCGCAAGCGGCGATGATCCGCGCATTGCCGAAAGCCCACTGGGGCACCGCCATCGGAATCATCAATGGCGTGTTCGGCTTTGGCCAGATGCTCGGAATCTCGCTCAGCGGCATTCTGCTGGCGTTGTCGTTCCGTTATTATACCGGCGATCCTTTGGCCACGCCCGATCCGGCGAAGGCTAATTTGTTCGTTGCCGCGATGAACCTGACTTACTGGTTTGCGTTGGCGAGCGCTGTGATTCCGCTGGCGACTTCGATGAAGTTCAAGAAGAACGGATAAGTAAATCCGAAATCCGAAGTTCGAAATTCGAAACAAAAATTTAATCAGAAAATCCGAACGCCGAAAACGGACTCGTTTGGGATTTGGATCACTCGATTATTTGAATTTGTTTCGGGTTTCGAGTTTCGGATTTGATTTTGACGGTTTTATGCTACTTCAGCGCGAACTGTTTTTCCGCCAGCGCACAGATTTGTTCGCCAATGGCGAGGGAGGCGGTCGCCCCGGGGGATGGCGCGTTGAGCACGTGGATCGCATTGCGGCTCTGTTCGAGGACAAAATCGTCGATCAGCGCGCCGCTCGCCGAAACGGCTTGCGCGCGCACACCGGCGCCGCCGGGAATGAGATCGCTCTCGCGGATCTCGGGCAACAGCTTCTGCAGGGCACGGACAAAGGCCGCCTTGCTGAGCGAACGATAGAGCTCGCCAAATCCGGTCTGCCAGTATTTTCCGGTCATTCTCCAGAAGCCCGCGAAGGAAATCGTCCGCCAAAGGTCGCGCAAATTGATATCCGTGTGGCGATAGCCCTCGCGCGCGTAGGCGAACACGGCATTGGGCCCAGCTTCGACACCCCCTCGGGCCATGCGGGTAAAATGAACGCCCAGAAACGGAAATGTCGGATCGGGAACGGGATAGATCAAGTTACGCACAAGAAATTGTCTTTCCGGAGTGAGTTTGTAGTATTCGCCGCGAAAAGGAATGATGCGGTGCTCGGGGGCCGCGGCTCGCGTCTGGTCGCGAGCCATCCGCGCTACCAAATCGGACTGTAAGCCGCAGCAATTGATCACGTGCTTGGTGCGATAGTCCCCGCCGGTTGTTTGCAAGACGAGCTCGGTGGGTCGATCGAGAATGCCGACGACTTTTTGCGACAAACGAATGTCGCCGCCGGCATCGCGGACTTTGTCGGCATAGGCCGCGGCCACTTTTTTGTAATCGATGATTCCGGTCTCGGGAACGTAAAGACCTTTGATGCCGATGGCGTGGGGTTCGAGCTCTTTCAGCTGCTCGGTTCCGATGATCTCCAGGCCTTGGAGCCCATTGGCGAGTCCGCGGCGCTGCAGCTCGTCCAAGCGCGGCAATTCTTCCTGGCTGGTGGCGACGACCACCTTACCGCAAATTTCATACGGGATGCCATTCTCATCGCAAAATGCCATCAGTTCTTTGCGGCCGGCGACGCACGAGCGCGCTTTCAGTGAACCGGGACGGTAGTATAAGCCCGAATGAATGACGCCGCTGTTGTTGCCCGTCTGATGGCGCGCGAGCTCGGCTTCTTTTTCAAGCAGGAGCAGTCGCAGATCGGTATGAGCACGACCGATCTTCAGAGCCGTGGCGAGCCCAATGATTCCGCCGCCGACGATCGTGAGGTCGTACTGCGAGGCCATAGTGAATGAGCTCGTTCAAAACGTAGGTTCAGACGGCTCGAACTAAATGTGCAGCAGCCGGCGAGAATTTTTTTCCGTGAACGATCTAACGTGCTGCGCGTTGTCTTGCGCGTCAATCGCCACAAAGCCCTTTGTTAACGGGCCGAGACCGCCGCAGTAATCGGAGCCGAACACAATATTGTGCTCACCCATCTTATGAATCAAAAAGGCGAGAGTCGGCGCGTCCGAGCTCGCGCAATCAATGAAGAAATGCTCGAGAAAAATATCCGAGTATCTCTGTTCGCCTTGGGGCCCTTTGTGTTTCCAGAAAAACCGGTGCAACAAGAGCGGCAAACCGCCACCCGAGCTGCGAATCACGATGCGCAGGTTTGGGTAGCGATCGAACAATCCGCTCGCAATCATCCGTAAACAGCACTCAGCGACCTCGCCGTCCGAAAGCACGGCATACGCAACCCCGACGCCGCCATCTTCAAGACGCTTCAGCGATGGGCTTTGGGCCGTTCCGGCGCCATGCAAGAAGATCGGCAGGTCAAGCTCGGCGATCTTCGCGAAAAGCGGGTCCATTGTCGGCGTATCGACGAGCATCTCGCCGTCCACATGGGGATAGAGCAAAACGGCGCGAAAATTCTTTCGCGCGGTGCGCTCGAGCTCCTCGACCGAGGCGTCGATATTCTTGAGCGACAGCGCGGTGATGCCCGCCAGGCGATCTGTATGCGGCGCAATCCGTTGCGCCAGGATATCGTTGGACTGGCGCACGACTTCCAGCGCTTGCTCGGGCGGCAATTGATCCGCGTAAACACCCGCCCCTTGGCAGATCAGTTGAAGGTCGAGACCCACTTCGTCCATTTCTTTGATGCGCTTTGTTAAATCAGGAGAATCGAAAGCATCGATGTGCGGCCGTTTCCCGGTAAGCTCACGGATTCGCTCGGCGACTTCGGGCGCGGTATGGTGCGCATGCCAATCAATCATCATTGCCATAGCTCATCTCCTCCTCGATACTGTCCGTTTTGGCATACTGCGGGCGTAAATGCGAATCAAGTTCGGCGGAAGTGCCCCTTAGAATACCGGGTAGGTTAGCCCACGCGTCGCTCGAGCGTCGCGGAACTATTGCTTTTTCGGTGCGTCAAAATCCGCCTTGTTTTTCAAACGGCGGACCAGCTCGTCGTAGGATTCGTGGGCGATTACACGGGTGAATTGGGATCGATAGTTATTCACCAAGCTAATGTTCTCGGCGACCACGTCATAGACTTTCCACTCATTGCTGACCAAATGGGCTTTGTAATTGATCGAGTACTCTTCGCCCTTGCTCGTGACGATCTTGCTGCCGACATCGGCAAAACTGCCGTCGATGCGCTCATTGGTGTAGAGGATCTTTTCATCGGAATAGGACTCGATGATACCGGCATAGGCGCGTTCGAGGACTTCGGTGAACAGCCGGACGAATTCTTCCTGTTCCTGGGGTGTTCGCCGCCGCCAGTTCGCGCCGAGGGCGCGGCGCGCCATCTCAGTAAAGTCGAAGCGAGCGAACAATATTTGTCTGAGCTGATCGCGCCGCTCACTCATCTTGGCCGGCGTTTTGAGTTGGGGGTCCTTCAGGACGACCAGAGCTTTTTCGACCGTAGTTTTAATTTGCTCCGTCGGCACTCCCGCCGCCGCGCTGCGCGCAACGATGGACAGCGCCGCCGTGAGCAGGAAAACAACGAAAATCTTCAGCATCGAGCTATTTTTGCGGTTCATCGTTTTTTGCACCTTTGGATGTGACATCGCCGCCGACGATCTTCCCGATCAAATCCGGAATGTCCGGCGGTGACTCGGTTTCCCTGATTCTGCCTCCGGGTGGAATGGTTTTGTCCGACGCTCCCGGACTGATGAGGACGAACTTGTCGCCGATCAACCCGCGCGCGCGAACCGAAGCGATAACATCATCCTGTAACTTAACTTGATCGTTGAGTCTGAGAGTCAAACGGGCGCGATCATCTTCCGACAGGCCCAGAGATTCCACGCGGCCGATCCTCACGCCTGCGATTTCCACGGGATCTCCGACTTTGAGGCCGGCGACCGAGGGGAAATCCGCCGTAACAGTATAGCCCGACGCGCCAAAAACTTCGAGCTTGCCGAGCTTGATGGCAAGATAACCGAGGCAGGCGAGGCCCACCACCACGAACAAGCCAACCACCATTTCGCTGCGCGTATGATTCACAGATCGGACTCCTAAAGGACGCTGATCGGTCCTTGGGTTTCGCCTTGCAAAAACTGTTTGACCATTGGATTTGTGGAGGCGGTAAATTCTTCGGTTTTGCCGGCTTCGATAATAACGCCATTGGCGAGCATGGCGACGCGATCGGAAAACTTGAACACCTCCGGAATGTCGTGGCTGACAATCACCCCGGTGAACCTAAACTTCTCGTGCATCCGTCGAATCAATTCGTGAATGCTTTTTCCAAGCAGCGGGTCCAAACCGGTGGTCGGCTCGTCGAACAGCATAATTTCGGGTTGGGTCACGAGAGCGCGGGCCAGTCCGGCGCGTTTTTTCATGCCGCCGCTCACTTCCGCAGGAAACTTGTAGCCCATTCCGGCGAGGCCCACTTGCGCGAGGCTGTCATTGGCTTTTTGCTCGATGTCCTTTTCCTTGAGCTTGGTTTTCTCGCGTAACGGAAATGCGACGTTATCATAGATGGTCATTGAATCGAGCAGCGCCGCGCTTTGAAAAAGCATGCCGAATTTTTGCCGGACTTCGTTCAACGCGCTTTGGCCAAGCTTGGTGATGTCGCGGCCGTCGACCAGAACACTGCCGCGATCAGGAAGCAGGAGCGCATTCAGATGTTTTAGCAATACGGTCTTTCCCGATCCGCTGCCGCCGATGATCGTGGTAATCTTTCCGGTTTCGAATTCGACGTTGATTCCCCTAAGCACCTCTTGACCGCCAAAGGTTTTGTGCAGATCGACGACGCGAATCATGATTACAACATGACCGACGTCATCACGTAATTCCAAACTAGGATCATGACGAAGCAAAGCACGACGGATTCGGTGGTCGCTTGACCGACACCGCTCGCCATGGGCGGCGCGTTAAAACCTTTGTAACAGCAGATCCACGTAATAATCAGGCCAAAGCTCACGGATTTCAGAAAGCCGCTGAAAACATCCTTGAAGACCACGCTCAGTTCCATCCCGGCGAAATAACTTCCCGAGCTGACGCCGAGTAACTCGACCCCAACCAAGTAAGCGCCATAAATCGCGACCACGTCGAAAATCGCAGTCAGCAACGGCATGGAAATCAATCCGGCGATGATCCGCGGCGATATCAGATACTGGATCGGATTGATGGCCATCGAGTAGAGCGCGTCAATTTGCTCGGTAACTTTCATGCTGGCAATTTCCGCTGCCATGGCGGAGCCGGTTCTGCCCGTGACCATGAAGGCGGAGAGCACCGGGCCGAGCTCGCGCAGAATGCCAAGAGCGACCGCCGAACCGAGAAAATTTTCGGCGTTGAACTTTCTCAAGCTGTAATAGCCTTGAAGACCCATGACCATGCCGGTAAAAACTCCCGAAAGGATAACCACCGAAAGCGATTCGACGCCGATCGTGCGCAGATGATGAACGACCAAGCGTAGTCGCGGCGGCGGCCGAAATGCCCAGGCGAATGCCGACAGCAGAAACAAAAAAATTCGTCCCATTCCGGCCGTACTCTGAATTGCGTAACGGCCGGTTTGGCCGATTAGAGAAAGCATAATTGCGTGAACGTCTTTGTGCTATTAGACTCAGGCTATTACAGAATAGTTGGCGCGTTTTCAAGAATCATAATCATTTATTCAAGATTTATTGCGGGCTTCCGCTGTACTGGTTTGCCGCTGCCGCCGACCGTGATTGATGATGAGCCGATCCGACGAGAGCTTGGATGCATTTTTTGACGGCCGCATAACGCTCTATCAGAGCCGCGCGGGCTATCGCTTTTCACTGGATGCTTTGCTGCTGGCGCATTTTGTCACGGCAAAAACCGGTGCGCGAGTCGTCGATCTGGGAACGGGCAACGGCGTCATTCCGCTGGCGCTCGCGGCTCTCCACCCATCGATCGAAGTGACCGGGATCGAGTTGCAGCCCAGAATGGTCGAGCGAGCGCGCCGCAATATTGCCCAGAACGAGCTGCGAACCCGCATCAAAATTGCTCACGGCGACGTGCGAAGTCCAAAGCAGATCGCGCGCGCCGGAGATTTTGACGTCGCAGTCTGCAATCCGCCTTATCGAAAATCCACGAGCGGGCGGTTGAGCATGAACGAAGAACGGCAGGTGGCGCGTCATGAACTCGCCGGTGGACTGGACGAGTTTCTTCGCGCCGGAGCGTTCTTTCTGCGGGCGAACGGTCGAATGGCAATGGTTTATCCCGTGGTGCGGAGCGTGGATCTATTAACGGCGATGCGCGACGCGGGTCTCGAGCCAAAGTGCTTGCGCATGGTGCATTCCTTTCGCGGCGCGAAAGCTTCACTGGTCCTGGCGGAAGCGATCAAAGGCGGGCGCAGCGGCCTCGAGGTGCTAGCGCCGCTTATCGTCTATGCAGGCGGTAGAACCTACAGCGATGAGGTCGCATCGATGATCGCCGGCACGCGCGCGCGCCTGCGCCACGCTCAAAGCGCCGATGCATTAGAGGATTAAAAACGATTTCTTTAGGCCTTGGCTCTGCGACGAGCGAAACTCTTGACGAGCTTTTGAAATGCGGCGCGGATTTCCGGATCCTCGATGGAGTGAAGGAACTCTTCATTGACCGGAACGGCTGGAAGTTCGGTGGGTTTGTTGCGTGTCTCCGCTGAAGCCGTCGTGGGCTCTATTCTGCCGACCATGAAAAAAATATTTTTGACGACCTCGCCGGTGAGCCGATGGTTGAGCTTCTCGGCGATCATCTCTTTCATGAACTGAAGCTCCTGCATCCACACTGGACTCGACACTTTGACGAACAGCGTACCGTTGCGAATTTTTTCCGGCTGCGCATTGCGCGCAATAGCTTCGCCGACGACATCGCGCCAGATGGGCCAAACGCCGTATTCATCGAGCCTTCTGGAGAGATCAAGCCGGCTGAGCGATTTGTCCAAAAGCTCGCCAATGACGTCTATGGACGGCGGTTTTTTCGTCCCGGATGCCACGACGCGACATTAGCAGAAGTAAATCGTCGAAACCAGCCGCAAATTGATTGTTGGAGATCGTGCGCAACCTCTAAACTCGGCGAAAAATCAGGACAAAAACCGAGGAGAAAAATTTGTATTGACAAACTGAGCGTTTGTTTCTAAAAGTACAAAATCTAGTGTCCGTCTGACTCAAGCACACAATATATTGCGCGAAGGGAGAGCGAAAATGGCTATTGGTACGTCGCAAACGGCCGAGGTAGAGGTGCCGAAAATTACCGCCGGAGCAAAGGCCGGGATCAAAATATCTCGTTATTTTACCCATCCCGGGACCCACCCCTATGACGAGGTCGAGTGGGAGTTACGCAATGCGTCGATCACCAATGAAAAGGGCAAGGTGGTTTTCGAACAGACCAACGTTGAAATACCCAAATCGTGGTCACTCATGGCCACTCAAGTGGTGGTTTCCAAATATTTTCGCGGACCCCTGGGCACGCCGCAACGAGAGCATAGTGTGCGCCAGATGATCAGCCGAGTGGTGGATACCATCACGGGCTGGGGCCGTAAGGATGGCTATTTCGCCAGCGACGATGACGCCCAAGCCTTTGCCGACGAGCTGACTCATATTCTGGTGCACCAAAAAGCCTGCTTTAACAGCCCCGTATGGTTTAACTGCGGGATCGAGGAGAAGCCGCAGTGCTCGGCTTGTTTTATTCTTGCAGTGGAAGACACCATGGATTCCATTCTCGATTGGTATCGGAAAGAAGGAGTCATCTTCAAAGGCGGCTCCGGTTCCGGCGTCAATCTGTCAAAGATTCGCTCATCGAAAGAACAGCTTGCCGGGGGCGGCACGGCATCGGGTCCCGTCTCTTTCATGAAAGCGGCGGATGCTTCGGCGGGTGTTATCAAGTCGGGCGGCAAGACGCGGCGCGCGGCAAAAATGGTGGTGCTGAACGTCGATCATCCGGACATCGAGGAATTTGTCAAGTGCAAAGTGGAGGAGGAAAAGAAGGCGTGGGCGCTGATCGAGGCGGGCTACGATTCGAGCCTCGATGGGCCGGCGTACGGCAGCGTATTTTTTCAAAATGCGAACAATTCAGTGCGGGTCACCGACGAGTTTATGCGCGCGGTTCAAGAAGACCGCGAGTGGCAAACTAAATACGTGAAGAACGATCAGCCCTGCGATACGTACAAAGCGCGCGATCTCTTGCGCATGATCGCCGAGAGCACTTATTTCTGCGGCGACCCCGGCATGCAATATGATTCAACGATCAATGATTGGCACACCTGCTCGAACACCGCGCGAATCAACGCATCTAATCCGTGTTCGGAATACATGCATCTGGACAACTCAGCGTGCAATCTGGCATCGCTCAACTTGCTCAAGTATCTGCGCGACGACGGCGTTTTTGACACCGAGGCCTTCCGGCGCGCCGTGGACATCGTGATTTTGGCGCAGGATATTTTGGTCGACAACTCGTCGTATCCGACCGCTGAGATCACCGCGAATGCTCATGCTTTTCGCGAGCTCGGGCTCGGTTACGCCAATCTCGGCGCTCTGTTGATGTCTCTCGGTCTGCCTTACGATTCGGATGCCGGACGGGCTTATGCCGCCGCCGTCACGGCGTTGATGTCGGGCGAGGGCTATTTGCAATCGAGCCGAGTCGCAGCGGCAACCGGCACGTTCGACGGCTACGCGCTCAACCGCCAGCCGATGCTGCGCGTGCTCAACAAACATCGTTCTCAGGCGTACAAGATTTCGACCGCGCACGTGCCGCTCGATCTTTTGACCGCTGCTCGTGAAGCCTGGGATCAAACCTGCGGCGAAGCGGAGAAGCACGGCGTCAAAAATTCGCAAATCTCGGTACTGGCGCCGACGGGAACGATCGCATTCATGATGGATTGCGATACCACCGGCGTCGAGCCTGATATCGCCTTGATCAAATACAAGAAGCTGGTGGGTGGTGGGCTGTTGAAGATCGTTAACAACACGGTGCCGCGAGCGCTTAAGCGCCTGGGCTACGATATCAAACAAATTCAGGACATTGTCGAGTATATCGAAGAGCACGAAACCATCGAAGGCGCGCCGCACCTTAAGGACGACGACCTGCCGGTATTCGATTGCGCCTTCAAGCCGGTGAACGGCATGCGCTCGATCCAGTACATGGGGCACGTCAAGATGATGGGCGCGGTGCAGCCGTTCATCTCGGGCGCGATTTCAAAAACCATCAACATGCCGACTGATGCCACCGTGGAAGACATCATGCACGCCTACATGGAATCGTGGCGTCTCGGACTGAAAGCGGTGGCGATCTATCGCGACGGCTCCAAGCGCACCCAGCCGCTGAACACCGCGAAAGACAGCGAGGAGAAAAAGATCAGTGTGGTGGAAACCAAAGAGGCACGCCCGTTACGGCGTAAGCTGCCGGACGAGCGGCCCTCGATCACGCACAAGTTCGATATCGCCGGTCACGAAGGCTATATCCATGTCGGCAAATATGACGACGGCCAACCGGGCGAGATCTTTATTCGGATGTCGAAGGAAGGCTCGACGATTTCCGGCTTGATGGACTCTTTTGCCACCGCGATTTCGATGGCGTTGCAATACGGAGTGCCGCTACAAGTCTTGGTCGATAAATTCAGCCATACCCGATTCGAGCCATCCGGTTTCACCAAGAATCCGGATATTCCAATGGCCAAATCGATCATGGATTATATTTTCCGCTGGCTCGCCAGCAAGTTTCTCGATGGTGATGCGCAGCATGATGCCGGTATCATTCAGCGCGATGGCGTCGAAGAACCGCAGCAGAAAAAGGTGGTTTCGATCGCTTCCTATCCGCCCCGTGGCGGCGCGCCAGTAGCGACGATCAGCAGCGTAACAAGTTTGTATCAGCAAGACGCTCCACCTTGTCCCGACTGCGGCGCGATTATGATTCGAAGCGGCGCTTGCTACAAATGCCTGAACTGCGGCGCCGTGAGCGGTTGTTCATAAAGTTCAGATGTCTTGCAGCCGATTTCGTTTTGCTGCTGGAGTCGTTCAGCTGTCGGTCATCCAGTTTATGTGCAGCCTGTCGGTTAAGCCCCGGTATCAGATCCCTGTACAGGTCAACGGTCATTTGGACTGAGCCGTGGCCTAGCGAATCGGGGACATAGGAGCGATTCGCCCTCGCTGCAGCAGCAGACTTGCGAAAGTCTGCCGAATGTCGTGGAACCGTACGCGCCTAATGCCAGCGGCGGTAAGTGCCTTTTAGAAAATTGCCGACGCAGTCGTTCCGGTCCAGGAGCTTTTCTTATCGAGTTTTTGCACGCGAAAATAAATTGGCGTGGCAAAACGTCCATAGCAAATCCGGGCAGACTGGTTCGAAGAAACGGCATCTCACTCACGCACTTACCTATAAAGGTAAGACGACTGCTAGCAAATGCGCATCCCAACCGACATTTTGCTTGGCATTCTGCTCTGGGCTAATGCCGCAGCGTTCTTGCTGGGTTTTCTCGCCGGACTTTCGTTTGAAAGCTGGATTGCTGTTGACGTTGTCGCAATGATCGTGTGCGGCTTAATAGGTTTCGCCAAGCAAATACTGCTACTGCAGATCGTCGCTGGCGTGGTCATCGTGGCATTCGTGCTTCGGCTCTCATTATCACTTTGGATAATAATTGACCTTTTCGTTATCGCTTCGTGTGCCTATGTGGGTTATCTTTTCTGCGTCGGCAAAATCGACGGGATAAGACGCCGCCGTCACTCCCACGCCTAAATCAGAAATATTCTTGGGGGTTGCCGAGGCAGTTTGGTAAACTTACAGAATAGCTAGAAGCCAATCCTCGCACGAATCTCCTCTGGAGCTTGAATAAGGCGAGCACGGAGGAAAACCACGAAGTCTTCAACGTTATGATGCAAGAAACCATTACTCTGATTCTCGCCGTGGCTGGAGTGCTTGCGGCCGCGGGCTGTTTATGGGCGTCCTGGAATGCGCATCGCTCGGCGCTCACCGCGCAAGAGGTGGTAAGGCATGCGGAGAAAATCGAGCGCCGGGGACTGCTCCGGGACTTAGTTGTTACCGCTCATCGCGTCATCGCCGAGTCATCGCAGATGACGTTGCTGGTCGAAGATTTAAAAGCCGAGTACCGAGTGCTTGCGTCGTTTTCCGGACAGTCGGGCGGCTCCAGAGAGAGGCTTCTGCTCCAACGGGCTGAATCGAAGCAAAAGGAGCTTTCCTCGTTGCGCGAGGAAGCGCAAACATTAGTCGAACAGCGAGCGGAACTTTTCAATGCTTCGGAGGAGGAGTTGACTCAAGCCCTGCTCAAATTCGACGGCTTTCTCGTGCAGGTGCTGAGAATCAAAGACACCGTTGAAAGGGAGATCGCGGCGGTGGCGGGCGATAATAGACTCCAACGCGGCCGCCACCTGAAAGCCCTCAGTCTTTCCAGATGACTCCGACCTGCTCGCTGCGGTAGCGCTGACTCGATTATTTTTTCTCGAGATGAAGCACGCCTTTTTGCGTGTCGATGTCCATGCGGAAGTTGCTCAGAAAATTGAGTCCCAATAAGCCCGCCACTTCGGGATCGGGCACTGCGTCGTGAACCGCAGCCGGCAGATTGCGGATTTCCATGCCGCCCACCGCAATGGATTCCAGACTTGTTACCGGCGCTTGGATCAAGCCATTGGCGGTTTGGAAGGGAAGCGTCTTGGGATTGGTGCCAACGTCGATGGCGAGATCACGCGCCAGCGCGTTGGAAATGAGGGTATAACTTGCTCCGGTATCGACGACGAACTTTGCCGAGCGTTTGTTGTTCAGGGTCGCTTGGATGATGACCACTTGGCCGTGCCTCTCCATCGGAATGGAGGCCCTTCGCTGCGGTTCTTTGATCTGCTTCTCGGGAATGCGCGGAGCTTCTTGTACCTGAGTTCGGCCCGCGTTGCCGCGCTGCTCCGGCGGAACGTTGTGGAGATTGTCGGTGATGTGGAGGACGCCGCTTTCATCGATCCAGCGAAAGTACTCCGCCGCCCCGAGCTGCGCGGCGCCGTAGGATAACGAGCAAACGGTGACGAGCATGCAAAGCCGGCGTTTCACGGCCGCAATCTAGCACGTTTGGACAAGCGGAGGAACTCACAACATCAACGAAAAACGTTTTCAGTTTGTTCGAAATGACCACGACCGGTTTGGTAGCGAAAAGCTTTGAACCTGTCGGTCTGGCAGGCTAAGTCGAGGAAACTGCAGTGTGTGCGCATCCTTTACAACGCCAGATCGTTGTGTTAGTTGTGCTGTAAATAAAAGGAAGGAAAGAGACAGAGCGGAGATATGGGAATTGCTGAACCGCAAAAGCAGCAAACCGTTGAGCAGTTCAGAGTTCATCAGACGGACACCGGCTCTCCCGAAGTGCAGGTTGCGCTTCTAAGCCAGCGGATCGAGCATCTCACCGAACACTTCAAAGTTCATGTGAAAGATCATCATTCACGCCGTGGACTTCTCAAGTTAGTAGGACAGAGGAGAAGACTGCTGGATTATCTTCGGAATTTGGATTTTGACAGATACCAAAAACTCATTCAGCGGCTTGGAATACGCAAATAGCGATTCCCAGCAGGCTCGCCCTCCGTTTCCACGCCTCCGTCCCACACGTCTCCTCGGTATTGTTCTATGGTAAAGAAAGTTGAATTGGATTTTCATGGCCGACCTCTATCCATTGACGTTGGCCGATTGGCGAAGCAAGCGGATGGTGCAGCGCTAGTGCGCTATGGTGAAACTGTGGTGTTGGTCACGGCGGTGGCCGCCAAAGATCTAAAGCTCGACACTGATTTTTTCCCGCTCACCGTCGATTATCTGGAAAAAACTTTCGCCGCCGGCAAGATTCCGGGCGGTTTTTTCAAGCGTGAAGGCCGGCCATCGGAAAAGGAAATCCTGACTTGCCGGCTGATCGATCGCTCTATTCGTCCGTTATTTTCCGAAGGCTTGCGTTGCGAAACGCAAGTGATTGCCACGGTGCTCTCTGCGGACAGAGAGAACGATCCCGACGTGGTTGCTATGTTGGGAACGTCGGTGGCTTTGCATGTCTCAGACATTCCTTTCAATGGGCCGCTGGCCGGGGTGCGCATTGGCCGCGTCGGCGGCAAATGGCTGATGAACCCGACACAAGCTCAACTCGGCGAAAGCGATCTCGATATTTTTCTTTCCGGCAGTCGCGACGCCATTGTCATGGTTGAAGGCGGGGCGCAGATCGTTCCCGAGGACGAGATCCTTGAAGCGCTGTTCGCCGGTCATGAGGCGATTCAACCGCTGCTCCAAATTCAGGAGGAGATCCGCCAGGCGGTGGGCAAGCCCAAACGAGAAGTCCCGCTCGCTCACATCGACAATGCGATCTCGCGTCGGATTGAAGAGCTGGCCCTCGCCAAACTCAAACAGGCTCTCGAGGTTCCCGAGAAGCTGGAACGCTACAAACGTATCGGCGAGGTCAAGAGCGAAGTCGTGCCGCAGGCCTTAGCTGAGTTCCCAGAGAGACAAAAGGACATCAAAGGCGCTTTTGAAGAGCTCAAGCGCAACGTCTTTCGCGGCCTGGTGATTCAAAAAGAGCGGCGCATCGACGGGCGCGGGCTGAAGGATATCCGGCCGATTACCTGCGAGGTGGAGGTGCTGCCGCGCACTCACGGTTCAGCGCTGTTTACCCGCGGTGAAACCCAGGCGCTGGTCGTGACCACGTTGGGGACGGCTTCGGATGAGCAGCGCGTCGACGCGCTGATCGGAGAGCACTTCAAGAAATTCATGTTGCACTATAATTTTCCGCCGTTCAGCGTCGGTGAGGTCAAGTTCCTGCGCGGCCCGGGACGGCGTGAAATCGGTCACGGCAATCTCGCCGAGCGCGCCCTGGTGCCCGTGCTGCCGGCGGAAGACGGATTCCCGTATACAGTCCGGATCGTCTCGGAGATTCTCGAATCGAACGGTTCGACGTCGATGGCGACAGTTTGCGGCGGTTCGCTCTCGTTGATGGATGCCGGCGTTCCGGTATCCGCGCCGGTGGCGGGTATCGCCATGGGGCTGATCAAAGAAGGCGAGCATGTGCGCGTGCTTTCCGACATTCTGGGCGACGAGGACCATTTGGGCGACATGGATTTCAAAGTCGCCGGCACTGCGAATGGTGTCACTTCCCTACAAATGGACATCAAGATCAGCGGCGTCAATCGCGATATCATGCGCCAGGCGCTGCATCAGGCGAAGGAAGGCCGACTGCATATCCTCGGCATCATGAACGGGACTCTACCCGCAGCGCGGACGAATGTTTCCGGCTATGCGCCGCGGATCATCACCTTGAGAGTCAGACCGGAGAAGATTCGCGAAATTATCGGTCCGGGCGGTAAGGTGATTCGCGGCATCATCGAAGCGACCGGCGTGAAAATGGACGTGGAAGATGACGGCACGGTGACGATTGCTTCCATCGACGAGGCGGCGTCACAGAAGGCGATCGAAATGGTGCAACGGATCGCTGCCGAAGCCGAAGTGGGAAAAATTTATAAAGGCACAGTGCGAAAAATTATGGAATTCGGCGCATTCGTCGAGATTCTACCCGGCACCGATGGTCTCGTGCACATTTCTCAATTGGCGCCCGAGCGCGTCCGCAAAGTGACCGACGTGCTGAAAGAAGGCGATGAAGTCATGGTCAAAGTTCTCGAAATCGACAAACAAGGAAAGATTCGCCTGAGCCGGAAGGAAGCGCTACAGGAGACCGGCGGTAATTCGGGCGAGCCAGCCAATTCATAGCGACGCATTTCGCGTGATTTCTTGATGTTCTCCAAAACCGTCCTCGACAACGGCATCCGGATCGTATCGCACGAAATGCCGGAGCATCGCTCGGTGAGCCTGGGGATTTGGGTGGAAAACGGCTCGCGGCACGAAAGCGAAGCCGAAAACGGGCTCTCGCATTTCATCGAGCATTTGCTTTTCAAAGGCACAGAGCGGCGTAGCGCAGCGCAAATCGCCGAAGAAATGGATGCTGTCGGCGGCGTCATCAATGCGTTTACCGCTAAAGAGCATACTTGCTATTACGCCAAGGTGCTCGACGAAAATCTGCCGCTGGCGATCGATCTCCTGACCGATATTTTTTTGAATTCGAGCTTCGACGCGGACGAGATCGAACGAGAGCGCTCGGTCATTTTACAGGAGATTTCCCAGGCGGAAGACACCCCCGACGACTACGTCCATGATCTTTTCAATCTCGATTTCTTCAGGAACCATCCAATCGGCCGGCCGATTTGCGGCCGAGAGGAAACCGTTAACAACTTCCGGCGTGAGGACATCATTGAATTCTTCAAGTCGCGTTATCAGCCACGCCGGGTGATTGTGTCGATCGCCGGTAATTTTCAGCACGCGGCGGTCGTCGACGAAATGGGGGTGCGGCTGGGCTCGGTGCAGGAAGAAAATCACGATCCTCATTCGGGCGTCACCGGTGAAGCGGCTCCGGAAATGGGGAGTGGAGTATTTCCCCACCCCAAATCGCTGGAACAGGTTCATCTCTGTCTGGGCGTCGCGGGAATTCCACAATCGCACCCCAAACGCTACATCGCTTATGTGCTCAACACGCTGCTGGGCGGCGGCATGAGCTCCCGGCTCTTCCAGGAGATCCGCGAAAAGCGCGGCAAGGCTTACTCTGTATATTCCTTCTCGTCCGCGTACAAAGACGTAGGCTATCTCGGCGTCTATGCCGGCACGAGCCTGGATTCAACCGAAGAAGTCGTCGAGCTCATCCTGCAGGAGTTGAAAAAGATGGCGGCCGGCGACGTGAGCGAAAATGAGATCGCCCGCACACAAGGTCAGTTGGTCGGGAGCATGATTTTGGGCCTGGAGTCGACGGATTCATGGATGAGTCACGTCGCGCGCAATGAAATTTATTTCGGCCAAGCCATTAGCATCAATGAAATCTGCCAAAAAATCCGCGCTGTGTCGCGGGACGACGTGATCGAGCTCGCTGACACGCTTTTCGCCAAGGGTGCGATGACCCTGACGCTCCTCGGTGACTTCAACGACAAGTTTCAGATTAAAAATATAAATTTGCCTGCTTGACCGGCACCGGTTTGATCCATTCGGCGGGATTTTGTGGAACAACTTCGTATCGAGATCAAACGGATACGGCCCGGGGCCAATCAGCTGGATCTGCCGACTTACATGACCGACGGCGCCGCAGGGATGGACATCTGCGCGGATATCGACCACGACCGCACGCTCGCGCCTCTGGAGCGCGATCTTATTTCCACCGGCATCGCGATTGCGCTTCCGCCAGGGTTTGAGGCGCAAATTCGGCCGCGCAGCGGCTTGGCTCTACGAGAGGGTTTGACGATCCTCAATACTCCGGGCACGATCGATTCGGATTACCGCGGCGAGATTCAGCTGATCGCGATCAATCTCGGCCGCGAGCCGATCGTGATTCGCCGCGGGCAGCGGATCGCGCAAGTGATCATCCAGCGGGTGGTGCGGGCGGAATGGTTGGAAGTCGAGGAGCTCCCTGCTTCAGCGCGAGAGTCAGGCGGCTTCGGGCATACCGACAAGAAAGATCAGCAGAGGCGCGATTGATCGCGCCCCTACAACACGTCACGCGAACAGCTAGATATGATTTCCCGTTATACCCGTCCGGAAATGGGCCGGATCTGGAGCGAAGAAAATAGCTTTCAAAAATGGCTCGACGTCGAGATTCTCGCCGCCGAGGGTCTGGCGCGAATGGGCAGAGTGCCGCAAGCGGCGATTTCGCGCATTCGAAGAAAAGCCCGCCTTAACGTAAAGCGCATCCGTGCTATTGAAGCCGAGGTGAAGCACGAGACTATCGCCTTCTTGAGCGCGATCGCGGAAACCATCGGTGACGATGCGCGCTATCTGCACGTCGGCATGACCTCTTCGGATGTCATGGATACGGCATTGGCGATACAGTTCAAGGAGGCTTCGACGATTCTCGAACAGGACATCAAGGATCTCATGAGCGTGCTGCGGCGCCAGGCGCGAAAGTATAAATGGACGGTGATGATCGGGCGAACCCATGGAGTGCACGCGGAGCCGATTACTTTCGGCCTCAAGCTCGCCATCTGGTATCAGGAAATGGAGCGCCACCGGTCGCGTTTTCGTCACGCGGTGGAAGACATCTGTGTTGGGAAAATTTCCGGCGCCGTGGGCACGTTTGCGCAGATTCCGCCGCAGGTCGAGGCTTACGTCTGCCGGAAAAGTGGTCTCAAGCCGGCACCGGTATCGAATCAAATTGTTCAGCGCGACCGTCATGCTTTTTATTTTTCGACTCTGGCGCTGATCGCGAGCTCGCTCGAGAAGTTCGCCATTGAAATACGCCACCTGCAGCGCACTGAAGTGCAGGAGGCCGAGGAGCCGTTTACTCAAGGACAAAAGGGCTCGTCGGCGATGCCGCACAAACGGAACCCGATTCTATCGGAAAACGTCTCGGGGTTGGCGCGGCTCATGCGCTCGTATGCGCATGCCGCGATGGAAAACATTCCACTTTGGCATGAGCGCGACATCAGCCACTCGTCGGTCGAGCGGGTCATCGCGCCGGATGCCACAATTGCGCTCGACTTCATGCTGCGTCGGATGAACTATGTCTTGGGCAATCTATGTGTCTATCCGGAAAACATGCAGCGCAATTTAGCGAAGAGCGGCGGCGCGGTTTTCTCCGAGAAGGTTTTGCTCGCTCTGGTGGACAAAGGTTTGGCGCGGGATGTCGCGTATCGAATGGTCCAGGCGCATGCGTTGAAAGCGGGAAAGGAAGGCGGCGATTTAAAGCGCGAGCTTCTTGCGGACGCCGAGATGCGCCGCTATTTGTCGGCTCAAGAGATCGACAATTTATGGGATATCAAGCACCATCTGGCGAATATCGATGTCATTTTCCGTCGCGTCTTTCGCTGAATGGCCGCGCTTAGAAAACAAGACGATGCGTGTTAGAATTTTTGTGTCGTTGAAGAAGGGTGTTCTTGATCCGCAAGGCAAGGCGATCGAGCGTTCACTGCACGCCTTTGGCTATGCCGAAGTCCAGGATGTCCGGGTCGGCAAATTCCTCGAGCTCGAAGTGGATGCGACCTCGCGCGAGAGCGCCGAGGCGCGGGTTCGGGAAATGTGCGACAAGCTGCTCGCGAATCCTGTCATCGAAGACTACCGCTTTGAAATAAGTCCTGAGTCCTGAGTTATGAGTGCTGAGTTTTCGGATAGACAAGCCGGAACGTCTGCTACTCAGGACTCAGCACTCAGCACTTGGCACTGATATGCGTTGGGGTGTCATTACTTTTCCGGGTTCGTGCGACGATCATGATGTCATCGACTGCCTAAAAACCGATTTGGGGCAGAAGGTCAAGGTGCTATGGCACAAGGACGAGCTTGCCGGCAATTTTGATTGCATCGTGCTGCCCGGCGGGTTTTCCTACGGAGATTACTTGCGTTGCGGTGCGATGGCGCGGTTTTCCCCAATCATGCGCGGGGTGATGAAATTTGCTCAGAGCGGCGGCCTCGTGCTCGGCGTCTGTAACGGCTTTCAGATTCTTTGCGAGTCAGGATTGCTGCCAGGCGCGCTGGTGCGCAATACCGGCCTTCGCTTTATTTGTCAGCCGGTTCATTTACGGGTGGAAGAAACCGACGCACCCTTTACATCGAATTTAAAAAAGGGCCAGCTCCTGCGCATGCCCGTCAAGCACGGCGAGGGTTGCTATTATGCGGATGCTAAGACCCTCGAGAGCTTGCGAAAAAATCGGCAGATATTGCTGCGCTACGTCGATGCCAAAGGGAAGCCCACCGCCACCGCGAATCCCAACGGTTCCGTTGAAAACATCGCCGGGATCTGCAATCAGGCGCGCAACGTTTTCGGTTTAATGCCGCACCCTGAGGATGCCTGCAGCGCGCTTCTCGGGAGTGAGGACGGCGCCAAGCTGTTCATGTCCATCGCTGCCGCATGCGCCGTTCGGGTGAGCCCGCATGTTTGAAGCCGCGAGTCACCAGTTTATTCAGCCTGCGGTAACACCGGAACTTGTCGCCGCGCATGGCCTCAGCACCGATGAATATGAAAAAATCATCAAAGCGCTCGGGCGCGAGCCGAATTACACCGAGCTCGGTGTATTCTCCGTCATGTGGTCGGAGCACTGCAGTTACAAGAGCTCGCGCTACTATCTCAAAAACCTGCCCACCGAAGGGCGCCATGTGCTGCAGGGTCCGGGTGAGAACGCCGGCGTAGTTGATATCGGCGGCGGTCTTGCCGTGGCTTTCAAGATGGAGAGCCACAATCATCCGTCTTTCATCGAGCCCTACCAGGGCGCCGCCACGGGCGTCGGAGGTATCTTGCGCGATATTTTTACCATGGGCGCGCGGCCGCTAGCCTCCCTCGATTCGCTGCGCTTTGGCGCAATTGATCACCCGCGGACCCGTTACTTGCTCTCTGGTGTTGTCGCCGGCATCGGCGGCTATGGCAACTGCATCGGCGTACCGACGCTTGGCGGCGAATGTTACTTCGATGAGTGCTACAACGCGAACATCCTGGTGAACGCATTTACCCTCGGCCTCGTGAAAAAGAACCGAATTTTCACGGGGATCGCGCGTGGCACCGGGAATCCCGTGATCTATGTGGGCTCCAAAACCGGACGGGACGGCATTCACGGCGCCACCATGGCGTCGGAGTCGTTTTCCGAGGAAAAAGAGCAGCGCCGTCCCACGGTGCAAGTGGGCGATCCGTTCACGGAGAAGTTACTCCTCGAGGCGTGTCTCGAGCTGATGGAAAAAGATTTCATCATCGGCATTCAGGACATGGGCGCTGCCGGACTGACGAGCTCCTCGACGGAAATGGCCGGTCGCGGCGGCGCTGGCATAGAGTTGGAGCTCTCCGCCGTGCCGCTGCGCGAAAAGGGCATGACCCCTTACGAAATCCTATTATCTGAATCACAGGAGCGAATGCTTTTGGTGGGCAGGCGAGGCACAGAATCGGAGATCAAAAAAATTTTTGAGAAATGGGATCTCGACGCAGTGGTGATCGGCGAAGTCACTGATGATCAGCAATTTCGCGCCTTGTGGCAGAAGCATGAGGTGGCTCGGATCCCGATTCGCGCTCTGACGAAAGACGCGCCGGCGTACCAACGGCCGGCGACGCGACCGGTTTATCAGGAACAGGTACAGCAATTCGATCTAGCGAAACTGAAGGAGCCCGGTGACCTGAACGCGGCGTTGAAACAATTATTGGGCGCGCCGAACATTGCATCGAAGGAATGGATTTACCGGCAATACGATCACTACGTGCGCGCCAATACGGTGATTGCTCCCGGCGCCGACGCGGCCGTGATTCGGATCAAGGGGACCCACAAAGGATTGGCACTGACCGTCGACGGCAATAGCCGGTATTGCTACCTCGATCCGTACGTTGGCGGCGTGCTCGCCGTTGCAGAAGCCGCGCGTAATCTTGCATGCGTCGGTGCGCGCCCAATCGGACTGACCGATTGCCTGAATTTCGGCAGCCCGGAAAATCCCGAGGTCATGTGGCAATTTGCTCAAGTCATACAAGGCATGCGCTCAGCATGCCTGGCTCTCAACGTTCCAGTTGTGAGCGGTAACGTGAGTTTCTATAATGAAACTGACAGCGTGCCGATCTATCCCACACCCACTATCGGCATGGTGGGACTCATCGAAAAAATCGACCGCGTGGTCACCCCCTGGTTCAAAGCCTCGGGGGATATTGTGGTGTTGCTGGGACGCACACGTGAAGAGTTGGGCGGGAGTGAATACTTGAAATGGCTTCATGGGGTCACGCGCGGGACACCGCCGTGGATCGATTTGAAAATGGAAAGCGCCGTGCAGAGATGTTGCACGGAGGCGATCGAGCAGGAGGTTTTATGCTCAGCTCACGATGTCTCCGACGGCGGCATGGCGGTCGCCCTGGCTGAATGTTGTATTGGCGGTGAAAAGCCGCTCGGCGTAAGGATCGAGAGCCGGGAGATGATTCGGGGCGATGCTTTGCTGTTTAGCGAGTCACAGTCGCGGATTATTGTTTCTCTCAAGGAAGAAAACCTGGATAAGTTGCGGGAAATAGCGGCAAGGCATAACGTTCCGATGCAAGCGATCGGTACGGTTGGCGGCCCGCGCTTTATTTTTGAGCCGCTCGTGCAAGTTTCGGTGGAGGAGCTCAAGGGAATCTGGTCGACGGGACTAACGTCGAGACTTAAATAACTTTTTTCGACCACTCGAGCCTAACGCTCGATATGAACCCGATCATGTCGGACAAATTTCACGACGAGTGCGCGGTGATGGGCATCTATGGCCACCCCGAGGCGTCCAACATGGTCTATCTCGGTCTCTATGCCTTGCAGCATCGCGGTCAGGAATCCTGCGGCATCGTGTCTTCCGACGGCAAGGGTCTGATCTCGCACCGCCAAATGGGTTTGGTCGCCGACGCGTTCAAAGAAGACGTGATCAAACGTCTCGAGGGGATGAGCGCGATCGGCCACAATCGCTATTCCACGACCGGGCAGAGTCATTTGAAAAACGCCCAACCGTTTGTCGTCGAATACTCTCAAGGCCCGATCGCGATTTCTCACAACGGCAATCTTGTCAATGGCGCGCTGCTGCGCGAAGAGCTGGAACGCTCGGGATCGATCTTTCAATCCACGACGGACACCGAGGTGATCATTCACCTCATCGCGACTTCCAGGGAAATCAGCTTGATGGGACGGATCGTCGAAGCGCTGAGTCGTGCCCGCGGCGCCTATTCGCTGGTGTTTTTGACCCTCGACAAGCTGATTGCGGCGCGCGATCCCTATGGATTTCGGCCGCTGGTGCTGGGGAAGTTTCCGGAAGGAAAAAATCGCGGCGCCTATGTGTTCGCTTCGGAAACCTGTGCTTTGGATTTGATCGAGGCGGAGTTTATTCGCGACGTCGAGCCCGGCGAAATTATCACGATCAGCCCCGACGGAATGGAATCGCTCAAGCCCTTTCCACCGGCACCGCATGCCAAATGCATCTTCGAATATATTTATTTCGCTCGGCCGGACAGCAAACTCTTCGGGCACAACGTTTATCAAGTGCGCAAAGCGCTCGGTCGCCAACTGGCGCGCGAGAGCGCCGTGCCGGCGGATCTGGTCACGCCGGTGCCTGATTCAGGGGTGCCCGCGGCGATCGGCTATGCGGAGGAATCGAAGATTCCATTGGAGTTCGGTTTGATCCGCAATCACTACGTCGGCCGGACATTCATCGAGCCGCAGCAGACGATTCGCAATTTCGGAGTGAAGATCAAGCTCAACGCTCAGCGCGATGTCTTGAATGGGAAGCGGGTCGTGGTGGTGGACGACTCGATCGTGCGCGGCACCACGAGCCGAAAAATTATTCGCATGCTGCGCGATGCCGGCGCCCAAGAAGTGCACATGCGCATCAGCTCACCGGCGACGATCAGTCCCTGCTATTATGGCATCGACACGCCCACCCGATCGGAATTGATCGCCTCGACCAATTCGGTTGAAGAAATCCGCCGCTATATCGAGGCGGACACGCTGTCCTACTTGAGCAACGAAGGCATGTATGCGTATTTCGGCGACAAGCGCGAGGGGTTTTGCGATGCCTGTTTTACCGCCAAGTATCCGGTCCATTTCGAAGACGAAGGACACACCAAGCAGCTGCACCTGTTCGAGGCGATCAATCGGTAATTTTTCGCCCTGCCTACTCTTTTGTCTGCACACCGCGTCCGGCGGGGCTACTTGATTCGCAACAGCCGCCTGGCGTTGCCGGCGAGCATCAAACGCTTGTCCGCCTCCGGAATATCAAGCTGGGCAATTTTCTTCGCCGCATCCCAGTCGCCGAGATCGTACGGATAATCCGTGCCGACCATAATGTGATCGACACCGCCGAGGCCGATCAGGTATTTGATCGTATCGAGACGATAAATCATGTCATCGTAGTAAATATTCTTCAGATAGGCGCTCGGCGCCATCTTGGCTTTGGCGGCGCGCGGTCCAGCGCGCACTTCCCAGCCGCGATCAAAACGGCCGAGATGATACGGAAAGAAGCCGCCACCGTGCAGAATACAGAGCTTCAAATTGGGAAAACGATCGAATACGCCGCTGTAGGTTAGAAAACCGAAGCAGAGCGCGCTGTCCGCCGGATTGCCGCAAATCAGCTTGAGACCGTACGGGTTCATCTTATCAGCGCCGGCAACGTCCTCGGGATGCATCACCACCATCACGTCCAGCTCTTGCGCCTTGGCCCAAAACGGATCGAAGTCCGTGGTGCCGTAGTAAGTGCCGTTGACGTTGGTGCCGATGTAGCCGCCGCGAAAATTCAAATCCCGCACAGCGCGCTCCAGCACTTTGGCGGCGCGCGGCGGATCTTGCAAAGGCACTGAGGCCAAACCGACAAAACGATCCGGATAGCGCTTGACCAGCTCAGCAATGCCGTCGTTGTAGACGTTGCACCAATTTTCACCCTGTTCACCCGTGAGCCGATAACCGAGTGTGGCGGTATGCGCTTCAAGCGCCGCCATCGCAAGCTCGGAATGGGTCATCATCTTAAGTCGCTGGTCGATCGCCGGAAGCTCTGGATGCAGGACAAACGGCGGACCACCGGCGAATGACAATGACTGCTGTCCGTCTTTCTCGACCAGCTCGACGCCAAGATGTTTGCCGTTTTTTTTGGCTTCTTCCAAAAGGCTTTGGGGGACATAGTGATGATGAATGTCGATGGCAGAGGCGGTCATGGCTATCCTCTTTCAAGTGTTATGTAAGCTTTGCCATCACCCCAGCCCTCTCCCACTGGGAGAGGGTGAGATGAAGACAGAAATAGCGGAGCAGTGAGCGATTAGTTTGCTAGACAGAGCTGCTGGCGGCGCACTTTGCCGGGGAAGACATCGTTACAGCGACTGTCTTCGACGACCGCAGCGCCATTGACGACCACGGCTTTCATGCCCGGCGGATGGCGCCGTACTTCCTGGGCATCCACGGTGTCGGGAAGCTTTTTGCTCACGAGATCGTCGATTTTGTCGGCATCGAAGACTGTCACGTCCGCTGGCATCCCTTCCTTCAAAACCCCCCGATTGAGGCGAAGTTTTTTTGCCGGATAGCCGGTAATTTTATGCACCGCCTGCTCGAGGCTGAAAAGGTGTTTCTCGCGCGTCCAATAGCCGAGAATTTTCGTCGGGGCGCCATGCCAGAAGAAACGGTCGAGGTGCGCGCCCACATCGGTGCCGATGAGGCTCGTGTCCGACTTGATCATTTCGGCGAGCAGCTCGGGATGGGCATTGGCCAGGCCATGATAGCAAATTGCCGAATTGAAGTTGTCGTCAATCCAAGTATCAAAAAACGCGTCGACCGGAGGCTTTTCCGTCATCCGGGAAATCTCTTCAACATTCTTGAGCTCGAACTTTTTCAGGTCGGGTTTTTCCAAATGCTCGAAAACCACGCGGTCCCAGCCATGCCATTCCGGAAATTCGAGTTTGCCTTGACAGGCGATGCGCTCCTGTTCGATTTTTCTGCGAATCTCTTTATCTTGCAGCTTGGCCTTGATGTCGGATGAGTTCTTGATCGCCTCCCACGTCGGCAAGCCGTTGAACAGAAAGCAGTCGTCGAAATTGAATCGGCGAATGTGCTGATAGGGAATGACCACGCCGCAAATGTTCTGCCCGCGCTTCTGCGCTTCTTCCATGTATTTGATCGACTGCATGCCCGCAGCCTTGGCGCCAGGCCGAACGCGGAATTCATTGCCGATCTGCAGGCCTTTGATTTTGGTCAGCATCTCCGGCACGCCCGACTCCGGCTGGAGAATCATCTGAAAGCCGTTGAACTGAAAGCAGCCGTTGTATTCGCCGGCGACATTGGCAAGCTCGATGATTTCGTCGTGCTCGGCGAAGGTGCTTGGCGTGCCCGCATGGATTGCCGGTCCGCCGCGCGGACTCGTGGAAAAACCGATGGCGCCGAGCTCCATGCCCTCGCGCACCAATTTTTTCATGGCGTACAACTCTTCCGGATTGGCGGCGCGCTGATAGGCGGCTTCACCCATCACCGTCAGACGCACTGGCGAGTGCGGCATGAGCGGCAGGACGTTGATGGCCACTTTGCCTTCCAGGTAATTGAGATAATCACCGAAAGTGTTCCAACGCCAGTCTTTGTCGTCGACGTATTTGTCGAGCACGCGGCGGAGATACTGGACCAAAACCTGGCGTGGTTCAGGTTTCGGGGGTACGGGCGCGCAGGACGCGCCGCAATCGCCGATGACAATACTGGTGACACCGTAATTCACCACCGGATTGCCGTTAGGATACTGAACGACGAAGGCATCCATGTGGGTATGCGAATCGATGAAGCCGGGCGCCACGACATGGCCTTTGGCATCAATTTCTTTTTTGCCGGAGCCGAGGTTTTTCCCAATGGCAGAAATCTTATCGCCGTCAATCGCCACGTCAGCCGAAAACCCGGCGCTGCCTGTGCCATCGACAACAGTACCGTTCTTGATCAGTAGATCATGAGTCATAGCGGGGTGTCCTCCCTTTCCGCGCTCAGCTTAATTTCTTATCCCACCGAAGCTAAGCGTGTGTCAACCACGGAGAAGCGGTCTCGGGTTTGGTGTCTCGTGTTTTGCGTTTATCCGGACCGGAAACAAAAACTGACGTGAAGTTGTTCGTGGACGTCGCTTTGCGGCGAAATTCTAATACTCCGAACGCGAGACGTGAGACCCAGAACGCGTGTAGCGCGCCTACATTGCGTCTTCGGGGCGTTCGTATTTGGCTTTACCCATGCGTTCTTTGATGGTCGGATAGGCGACGGTGACGACCGTGATCGCAATCAAGATCAGCACGGTCGGGAACAAGAGCCATTTGGCGCCGTACGCCGCGGTGGAGATCCAGAGGTAGTTTTCGGCAATCTTCCCGAGGGTGAGCCCGAGGACGAGCGGCGGTCTAGGCCAGCCGAACTTGATCATGAAATAGCCGATGAAGCCGAATATGAGCGTGACCATGATATCTGCGAGATCATTGTTCGCGGTGAATGAACCGATAAACACGAGAAACAGCAGGAAGGGAATCAACAGGGTGCCGCGCACGAAAGTGAGGGCGGCAAGATGATTCAAAATCAGAAAGCACAGGCCGGCGACGATGATGTTGGAGATGATCAGCACCCAAACCATCGAGAATGTGACATCCAGGCGCGACTTGAGCATTTCCGGTCCTGGATTCAAGCCGACAATCAGCATGGCGCCGAGTAGAAGCGCCATGGAGCCGCTGCCCGGAATGCCGAACGCAATGGTCGGAATGAGATCGCCGCCGCGGGTCGAGTTGTTGGCGGCGCCGGGACCTAAAACCCCTTCGACCGCGCCCTTGCCGGCACGCGATTTATCCTTCAACCCTTGAACCGCATGAGCGTAGGAAATCCATTGCGCCACATTGGCGCCGAGCACCGGCAGAACGCCGAAGTAAACACCGATCAAGCTGCAACGGGTCACGAGCCAAAAATGGCGAAACGTGTCCTTGACGCCTTCCATGACACCGCTGAGCTTTTCTGGTTTATCGCTCGCGATACTCGTGCCGCGCACGGCGAGATCGACAATTTCCGGAATTGCGAACATACCGACAACCACCGGCACCAAATCGAGACGATCCCACAGATAGAGAGTTCCAAAGGTATAGCGCAACGAACCGGTCTGCGGATCAACACCGATGGCAGCGAGCAACAATCCGATGCCGCCGGAAAGTAGTCCCTTGATGAGCGACGGTCCGGCGAGGGTGCCGATGAATGTAATACCCATGATCGCGATGATAAAAAGCTCGGGCGATCCGAAAAGCAAGACCAGCGGCCGCACAATGGGAATGGACAGGGCGAGTGACAGCGCGCCAATGACGGAGCCGAATAGGGAACTCATGATAGCCGCGCCGAGGGCGCGGCCGGCTTCGCCGTTTTTTGACATGGGGTAGCCATCGAGTATTAAGGCGGCTGAGGATCCCTCCCCGGGAATCCCAAAAAGAATGGAGGTCAAGTCTCCGGTGGTGCCGGTGACTGCAAGCATGCCGAGAAGAAAGGCGAACGCGGAAATCGGGTCTTTGATGGAATAGGAAAACGGCAACATCAACGCGAGAGTGGAAAGGCCGCCGATGCCGGGAAGCAGACCGACCCAGAAACCAATGATAATGCCCAGCAGCATGTAGCCAAAAGCCGGCCACGCCATGGTTTTCCAAAAGCCAATGATGAAGGCCTCAAGCATCTCGATCTCCAAAGCCGACAAAATCGTGCGAACTATGCTCCTTAGCGCATATTGAAAGATGCGTCAACACGATTCGTCGATTGGCGTTGTGCAGATATTTTAGCGGCGCGCGTGGAGGCGATTAATTTGCTGCTGAGTTGTGATCAACCGTGCGGATTAACTTCGTTATGACGGGCGAATCTGAAGTGACTTACATACTCAACCGTACGATGCGGTTGATTCGTAACCTTCGACCCGGCACTCCATGACTCCATGACTCCATCACCCTATTTTTCAATTCCCGAGCACCCATTTCATTTTTTCGATCACATCTTTCGGTTGGGCAATGACATCTTTGGAGAGAGACTCGAGTTCGGCGCCGGTCAGTGGCGCCATGTCCCAACCTCGTTTGGTTGCTTCGCCGACCAACTCGGGATCGCGCATCGTTTGGCTGTACGCATCGCGAAGTGTTTTCGTCGCTTCGGCAGGCAAGCGCGGCGGCGCCGAAATCGGCCGACCGAGCGTTGCCGCGGTGAGAATCGCCTTTGCGAGCCGTTTGCCCGCTTCCGGCGTGTTGTATTGTTGCATCAGCTCATTGAGCGTCGGCACATCCTTTATGCGTTCGTCGCGCTTCGAACCACTCTGCACCACGACCCGCGTAAAGCCCGATTTGTGCCAGCGCTTGTAAGGCTCGCGGCCGAAATAGGTGGCAACCAGTGGCGACCAGCAGACCACCTCGTTGCGCTCCACCGCGACATCGATTTCCGAGCCGCCCTGATAGCCGCTGACGATGATCGTTTTGATACCCAAGGTCTCCTCGAGCAGACGCGGCAGATAATGCCCGGTCGTGCCGGTTCCGGTGCTGCCACAGCGCGGTGGCTCTTTGGTGTTGCGCAGATCGTCAATGGTCTTGAACGGCGCATCGGTACGGATGAAATGCAGCACCTCATTCTGTTCCGGTGAGCCGATCCAGGTAAATTTGGACCAGTCGAACTTGACTTCCGGGCGGCCGACGAGTTGATCGAAATAAAGCGCTGGATTGAACGCGCCGAGCGTCAAGGCATCGGGCTTGGCGACGCCATAGATATAATTGGCGGCCACGGCGCCGCCGGCGCCGGGCATATTCTGCACGACTACCGAGGGATTTCCGGGAATATGCTTGCCGATATGCTGCGCCATCAGGCGCGCCCAGAGATCATAACCGCCGCCGGCCGACGAGCCGACCACAACACGAATAGTTTTTCCTGCAAAATAATTTGATTCCGCGGCGCCGCTCGAGGCGGCACTGAGCAGCGTAAACAGCAACGTGAGCGATGCGACCGATTTTCTCCGCAGGTTTTTAACTAGCGATGAAAAAACTGCTGTCATTAGTTTCTCCGAGTCTTTTGCTTTTTACGAACCGATTTTGAGAGAGCCCTCACCTCGCCCTCTCCCGTCGGAATGGGCGAGGGGATTTTCGATCCAATAAACATCGAATCATCCTCACCCTCGCCCGCTTGCGAGAGAGGGTAAGGGTGAGGATTACGTCTTGCAGTTCATGCTGAACCGCAAAAAATCGCGTGTTACATGCCGATTAATTTTTTCACCCTGTCAACGATATCCGGTGTGGCGGTCATCACCTCTTTGGCAAGCGCATCGAGCTCTTCGCCGCTTGCCGGATCGATATCGAGCCGGCGTTTTTCCGCTTCGGCCAGAAGCGTGGGATCGTGGATGGTCTTGTTAAAGGCATCGCGGATAATCTTCACCCGATCGGCGGGAACGCCGGGCGGAAAAACGATCGGCCGACCGAACTCGTCGGCCGCAAGCACCACCTTCACTAGACGGCGAACATTTTCCGCGGTCTTGTACTTGTCCATCAATTCATTGAAGAGCGGCACGTCTTTAATTCGCGCATCGCGCTTGTTGCCGGTCTGATAGAGCACGCGAACAAAATTCTTCTTGCGCCACGTAATAAAGGGTTCGCGAGCGAAGAACGCGTTCACGGTGAAAGCCCGGCACATCACCTCACCGCGCTCG
>Ga0207683_10000520_pt1 | contig 35614 bp, 27 predicted proteins | sample KBSM73metaG_FD_184333 | JGI IMG/M metagenome (GOLD analysis project Ga0207683, IMG submission 184333) | Miscanthus rhizosphere microbial communities from Kellogg Biological Station, Michigan, USA - KBS M7-3 metaG (SPAdes) (version 2) | ecosystem: Host-associated > Plants > Roots > Rhizosphere >... | reverse complement strand
GGGTCGTCGTCAGACCGACGCGATCCGAACCGAGGCAGTTCGCCAGATAGTCGAATTCTGGACTCCAAAGCTGCCCGCCGCGCAGACCAAGCGCGCACGACGGAAACGCTAGAACGTTCACGTCGACCAAATGAACGTCGCCCGAACAGCGATTGCCCTGCGCAAAGGGAGCGGCTTGTGTTTCGGAATCGCGATCTTGGCAGTACCCCTGGCGATCATTTTTACCCGAGGCCGCGATAGCCTTACTCTCGCGGTATGCCTGATCGTCTTGATCCTGGCCTTGCCGGCGCTCCTTATGTTCGCGCTCTCGGTGGCAATCCGCGCCTGGTCGTCAAATGGAACGCGGTCAATCGCGCGTCCTGCTCGGACCAACTGAATTCGATTACTGCGAATTGCGCAGTAGCTCCGAGAGCGCCGTCGGGTCAAGTGGTTTCACCAGGTGGTGATCAAAGCCGGAAGCCTGCGACTGGCTTCTATGATCTGCCTGCGCCCACCCGCTTGCGGCGATGAGCAGCACAGCGCCGCCCCAAGGTTCTGCTCGAACGCGACGAGCGAGTTGCAGGCCATCCATGCGCGGCATCGCGATATCGAGGATCATGACTTCCGGTAGAAAGCGGCTTGCAATGGCAAAGGCCTCTTCGCCGTCGTGGGCGACGCGAGTGTCGTGTCCGTCCAGATTCAGCATCAAAGCCAGGCTGCTCGCGGCGTCGACGTTATCGTCCGCGACCAGGATTTTGCGCGCCCGAACGGGCGAGACGGTTATTGGCGCATCCGCCCCTGCGTGGCGATCCTCCCTCTTCCTCGGCAGGACAGGCAAGCTTACGAGAAACGTGCTGCCTTTCCCGGCTCCGCCACTTTCCGCTGCGACCGATCCGCCGTGCATTTCCACCAAGCGGCGCACGAGAGTCAGGCCGATCCCCAGACCGCCTCCCAATTGCGCGTGAGAACGGTCGACCTGGGTGAACATGTTAAAGACATCCCCAAGCATTTCCGGAGGAATCCCTATCCCGTTGTCGCGGACTGATACGGTCACGGAGTCCAGCAAGATTTCCGGAACCGAAAAGTCAATTTTGCCGGCGCGGGGCGTGAATTTCGCTGCGTTGTTGAGGAGGTTCGTGAAGACTTGAACGAGGCGCGCATGGTCGGCGTCAAGCACGAGATCACTTGCCGGCACGGCGACCTCGAGCGTGTGCCCGAAACCCTCAATGAAGGGACGGCTTGTCTCGACTGCCTCGGTCATGATCTTCGCAAGTTGCACCGGCGAGCGCCGCAGTTCCACCAGGCCGCGACTCACGCGTGAAAGATCGAGAAGGTCGTCAATCAGGCGTACCATTTGCGCAATCTGCCGCCCCATGATGGCGCGGACCGTGGAAATGACTTCCGCGTTCTGGGGTGCCAACCCCAATAGTTCGACTGCATTGCGCATAGGCGCGAGCGGGTTCCTTAACTCATGCGCCAGGGTCGCGAGAAATTCGTCCTTGGCGGCACCAGCCGCGCGCAGTTTCTCCGCCGTCTCGCGAAGACGGAATTCGCTTTCGCGCAGGGCCGCATCCGCCCTGGCACGATCGGTCACGTCAGCGCCCACTACGAAAATGCCCGTAACCTCCCCGAGCTGGTCCTTGATGGGCTGGTACACGAAGTCCACAAACCGCTCGACCGTTGGGCCGCCCGGCAGGGCTTGAATCTCAAACTTGGCGCTCGTTGCCGAATATGCCTTGCCACTTCGATATACATCGTCAAGTAATACGAGGTAGCCCTGAGCGACCGCGTCCGGCAGTGCTTCGGCGAGTGTTCGGCCGAGTAAAGGTCTGTGCCCGATCAGCTGCATATAGCTGGGATTGGCGAGCTCAATGCGATGCTCGGGACCACGCAACATTGCCATGAATGTGGGAGCTTGTTCGAATAGCTGCGCAAGGCGATCGCGTTCCGTGGCGATTTGGCGGGAGGCGAGAACCTGCTGCGTGGTCTCGGTACATACCACGAGCACCCCCCCGATCCCGTTTGGTGCCGTGTCGTCGTCGATCGGGCTGTAGCTGTATGTCCAATAGACGTCTTCTCGCCGACCATGTCGGGTTATGGGAACCAGCGCGTTGACATGCCACGTCGCGCCACGCCCCGACATGACCTGCTCGATTTGGGGGCCAATGATTGGCCAGATTTCATCCCAGACTTCCCGCGCGGGTTTCCCCAAGGAACCAGGATGGCGCTCGGAACCGATCGATGCCGCGTATGCGTCGTTGTAAAGACAAGCGAGACCCTCGCCCCACCAGACATACATAGGATGCCCGGTGTTGAGCATGAGTCGCACGACGGTTCTCAGCGACTGCGGCCACTTCTCGGGAAGACCAAGCGCGGACTGGGACCAATCGTAGGCGCGCATGATCGCGCCCATCTCGCCCCCTCCGCTCAGAAAATAGGATGAGCCGCCACTGCGCGCCGCGCGCGTGTCGTTGTCGGAGTTGTCGGCGGCTGGCACGAGATGCGATCCCGCAAATGATTATTGGAGCGCGAGTGTAGCAAAGTGCGCCCAAATGACAGATAAAGCACGATTGCCTGGAATTTTTGCAGCTGTAATTGCATTGAGCCGCTATTACATTTAACGAGTTCGATAAAACGTGGTGCGAATGCGGCAAGGCTAGTGCGGATTCGAGTTGAACGCGCGTTCAACATAAGGGCTGCTACACGTTCCCTTTGGAGACGCAAATGCGTGTTGAACACGTGTCCAACATCGAGCGTGCGTCGGTGCTGTTTACAGGCGAAGGACCAGCCCAAAAAACGAACCTTTGTTTTTCAGCGGGTTGTCCGTTTGGGATGAATTTTGCTTGCGGCATGGGTGCATTCCTCAACCGAGAGCCGCCATGAAAAAGCTACTGCTCGCAGCCTTAATGTCCGCCGCGTTCGTCGCGCCTGCATACGCCACGTTGCAGCTGAGCGCGGACATCAACGGAACTGTGTTCAATTGCGTGGACAACAACGTCTGCGATCTCAATCCGATCGTCGGTCAAATGCAAATTGCAAACCAGACTCTCGGCGGAGTCGAAATCGTAGGCTCGTCGCAGTTCCAGATCATCGGCCCGTCCAATGCGCTGAACACGGCCAGCTTCCAGATCATCAACCACAACCTGACCGCCGCCACGATCCAGTTTGCAATCAACGGAATCAACTTCCTCGGCCCCGTTGCAAACTACTCAGCGTCAGGCGCCGGTGTATGGCAAAACGCCAATGGGTCAAGCATCGGCCTGTCGTACTACGGCGATGCCAGCAACACGCAGGGAGCCAACAATCCAACCGACCTGCCCGGACTTCTGCTGGCCAGTTTCAGCGACACCGCAGTCGGACCGGCAGATGCATTCTCCTTCAGCGCCACCGGCCCATTCGCCGCGGGCGGGGCGTTTGGCATGAGCCTCGGCACTACGGGTACTTTGGCAGCATGGAACGGACAACCCGGTGCCGAGCCGACGCTGGTTGGTCGCAGCCAGACGATGCTGGCGACCAACGGAGCCTTCGTACCGGAACCGGGTACGCTGATGTTGCTTGGCGCGGCCCTGCTCTGCTTGTGCGCTATCCGCCGCCGCACCTGACGCAAAAACCGTAGTTCGCCATCCCCGACAAAACCGGCAATCCTGCCGGTTTTGTTTTGCCCGAGCCTCGCTTGAGATGCTCGAGCACATTCTGGAAAGACCTAAGGATATGACGCGGGCCTGAAAAGACGAAGGGCCCGCCATCGGCGAGCCCTTGTTTATTGGTTGCGGGGGAAGGATTTGAACCTTCGACCTTCGGGTTATGAGCCCGACGAGCTGCCAGACTGCTCCACCCCGCGTCAGAAGGGTAATTATAGCCCGCGGAGGCTCCTCGGGTCAAACCGGGGACTACATTGCCTCCGTCTCGGCGGTCTTTGGCCGCCACACCAGCAGCCGCGATTCGATCCGCGTGACGATGTAATCCAGCAGCAACGCGAATACCGTCAGCACGAAGATGCCTGCGATTACCGTGTCGATGTCGAACACGCCTTCGGCCTGCAGGATCAGGTAGCCCACGCCCTTTGCCGACCCCAGATATTCGCCGACCACCGCGCCGACGAACGCCATGCCCACCGACGTATGCAGGCTCGAGAATACCCACGATGTCGCCGACGGCAGGTAGATGTACCGCAGAAGCTGGCGCTTCGACGCACCGAGCATTCGCGCATTGGCGAGCACTACCGGGCTCACTTCCTTCACGCCCTGGTAGACGTTGAAGAACACGACGAAGAACACCAGCGTCACACCCAGCGCGACCTTCGATGTCACGCCCAGCCCAAACCAGACCGCGAAGATGGGCGCCAGGATCACGCGCGGCATCGCGTTCATCGCCTTGATGTAGGGGTCGGCGAGCGCCGAGGCCAGCGGCGTCAGCGCCAGCCACAATCCGATGCCCAATCCGAGAAGGCTGCCCGCCACAAACGCCAGGATCGTCTCGAGCAGCGTAATGGCGAGGTGCGGGTAGATCTTGCCGCTGGCGAACCATTCCCAGATCACGTGCGCAACCTTGAGCGGCCTGCCGAAAAAGAATGGCGCCAGTACGCCGGTCTCGGTCAGCACATACCAGGTGCCGAACAGGACGAACAACAGAAGCGCCTGGCAGAATGCCAGCGTGACGCCGCTGATCTTCACGTCACCGCTTGCTTTGCGCATAGCCTTTCAGCACCTCCGACTTCAGCACCTGCCAGATCGCCTCGTGAATTTCGTTGAAGCGCGGTTGCATGCGGATCTCCGCCACGTCGCGGGGACGCGCAAGGTCGATCGCGAATTCGCCGATCGGGTGCGTTTCCGGTCCCGCGGACAGCACGATCACGCGGTCGGACAGGGAGATGGCCTCTTCCAGATCATGCGTGATGAAGAGTACTGACTTGCGATCGGCGGACCACAGTTCGAGCAACTCGTTTTCCATCAGCTGACGGGTCTGGATGTCGAGCGCGGAAAACGGCTCGTCCATCAGCAGGATTTCCGGATCGAGGATCAGCATTTGCGCCAGCGCCACGCGTTTGCGCATCCCCCCCGACAGCTGATGCGGGTAGCGATCCTCGAAACCGGTCAGGCCGACACGGGTCAGCCACTCGCGCGCCTTCGCCACGGCCTCCGCCTTCGCGACGCCATGGAATTCGAGCCCTGCGGTAACGTTGTGCAGCGTGCTGCGCCAAGGCATCAACGCATCGGACTGGAACATGTAGCCCGCGCGCGCGTTGATTCCCGTCAGCGGCACGCCGTGAACGAGCGCGCGCCCGGACGACGGCGCCAGAAGTCCGGCCGCGACGTTGAGCAGCGTCGATTTGCCGCAGCCCGTTGGGCCAACCACGGACACGAATTCGCCCGCGCCGATGGTCAGCGACGTGTCCCGCACGGCGACGTAGCGCCCCTCGCCACCGCGCGCCGCGAAGGCGCACGTGACGCCTTCGAGGTCCAGCGCGGCCGCGTCCGGCGCTGCTTCGGACATCACTTGTACTTCTGCGCGGCTTTCTGCTGGAACGTCATGTTCACGGTCTTCGCCAAGTCCACGGTGGCCGATTGCACGCCGGGATCGAAGGTCTTGAGATCGCGGTAAACGTTCTGCGAGGCCTCAAGGCTGATGAAGCCGTCGTGCTTGAATCCGTCGAGGTTCTTGATCAGCGCCGCTTTGTACAGCGCCTTGTCGGTGTAGTACTCCGGCGGCACCGCGGCCACGATCTGGTCGGGCGTGGACGCCTGGATGAAGCGCAGCGCGCGTACCATCGCGTTGACCACGGCCTGTGCCGTGTTGGGGTATTTCTTCGCGAAGTCCACGGGTACGTAGATGGATCCCGCGGCGTACGCGCCGTTGTAGACGTCCTGCATGCCCTTGGCGGTGCGCGTGTCGATCACCGGTACGATCGAGCCGTCGGACTCCAGTTGTGAAATGACGGGGTCGAGGTTGGAGATGGCGTCGATCTCGCCGCGCTTCATGATGGCCACGGCGCCCGCCGTCGCGCCCACGCCTATGATCGCGACCGCGTCGGGCTTCAGCCCCGCCTTCGCCAGCAGCACGTTGACGAACATGTTGGTCGACGAACCCGGCGCGGTCACGCCGATTTTCATGCCCTTGAGATCGGCCGGCGACTTGTAGGCGGCGGCCTTCTCCTTGGTCATGCCGAGCACGATGCCCGCGTACTTGCCCTGCATGACGAGCGCCTCGATGAACTGGCCTTTCGCCTGTTGCGTGATCGTGTGTTCATACGCTCCGGACACGACATCGACACTGCCGCCCAGCAACGCCTGCAGCGCGCGCGCGCCGCCGGGGAAGTCGAGGATCTCCACCTCGAGCCCTTCGGCCTTGAAGTAGCCATTGCGCTCGGCGATCGTCAGCGGCAGGTAGTAGAAGAGCGGCTTGCCGCCGACGCCAATCGTCAGCTTCGCTTTTTCGGGCGCCTGCGCCATGGCGGGCACCGCTAGCGTAACGAGAGCAAACAGCGCCAGGACCAGGCGCGTCAGGAAACGCATCATGCAACCTCCGGATGTTGTTATGGGCAGTTCGACGACCAGGACGGACAGCGCATTGTCGTGGCGCGGGATGCCGGCGTCAAACGCCACGAATGGGCCACACGCACCCAGGACGAACCGCGGCGTTCGTTGAGGCGGGTCGTTATGCCGCTGGCGGGGCCGCCGCGGTGCAACCCGGAGAGCTTGGCGGCCATTTCCTTGCCGATCCACCATTGCGGTTCCGACGGCGGCGAGATTTTCTCATCGCGCTCACGCTCCGCAACGCGTAGCTTCGCCGCGTCGAACGCCGCGGCAAACGTGCCGGCGTGGGCCATGCCATTCTGGAAGAACGCTTCGCCGAAATACGCGGATTGCGCGGTCTTGCCGCACCCTGGGGACAATTTGTCGGCCCGCGACGCCGTGACGATCAGCGTGTGTTCGTCCTGCAGCGGCTCGATGAATCCTCCCGAATAGCACGCGGATACGACGATTATTCGCCACTTGATCCCGGCGTCGTCCAGCAACTGCCGCAAGCCCGGAGGAGTGAGCTCGACCAGCGACAGCGGCGGGAGCTCGGCGCGAAGCCGCGGGCCGCGTGCGCCGGGGCTCACTAGGTAGAGCATGACGACGTCGTCCTCGACGTCGATCGCCGATCCGATCTCGTTCAATGTCTCGCGCAGGTTCGTGACCGTGGCGAACGGCGTGGTTAACAGCGTCTGCGGGCTGTTGATGAGGAGCAGGGAGCGACCGGCGGTGCCCCAACGCTCGTCCATGACCTTTTGCGCCGCCTCAGCACCGCTGCGAAACGCATCGTCCGCACCGTAGGGTGAGAAGCCAACGAAGTAGAGATCGGAGGAACCCGGTCTCTCGTCCTCCAGGCCGGACAGTTCATGGTCGAGCAGCATGCTCTGCGTCGCCAGCACCGCTTCCGACCCTGCCGACATGCCCTCCGGCGCCGATGTGGGCGCGCCCGGCCCGTGCCACCAGGGATCATTGGGCGAGAACGTCGTCGAGAACAAAATGGGCGCCGCCAGCAGCAGCCCGCCGCAAATCGCCAGCAGCCACACACGCGGCGGGGCCGGCGCCAAGGCAACCGCCACGCTGCGCACGAGGATCGCCACCATCCACAGTTCGACCACGTCGATGCCAAGCGCGCCAATGAGTTCACGCGCGAACGCCGCGGCCGCCGACATGGGTATCAGGAAGTTCACCGCCTGCACGACCGGGACCGCGGCCATCACAATGACCGGAATCGCGAGGGCCAGCGTGCGCTGCCGGAAGGCAAGCGCGAGAACAGCCGCGATCAAAAGCAGCGCTGCGCCGGAATAAAGTTCGGTGCCCGCACCCAGAAGAGAGAACTCGCGGCCCTCGCCCGCGCGCAGCCAGTCTCCCGCCACATCGATGGCCGCTGAAAACAGGAACAGCAGAACGAGTTGCGCGACGTCGATGCGAAAGGCGAGCCGCGTCACCGGCAGGAACAGCGCCAGGCGCAGTCCCGCTGCGAGGTTGCGGGCGAACGAGGTCAAGGCATAGCGCATGGCGGGCAAAGGGATATCGATCGCGCGGGACCGTTGGCCGCGATCACGCGGCGGCGGCGTGCTCCGCGATGAATGCCTTGACGAGCCCCGCATCGGCGGCGAGCGTCGTGCTGTGCTGCGGACGGGTCTCGAGTCCACGCCAGACGGCCGGTCGCGCCGGGTCACGGCCGACGGCTTCACGAATCGTCGCGGCGAATTTGGCGGGCAGCGCCGTTTCGACGCAAATGAGTGGCGTGGCAGGATCGCGTAGTTCGAGGCCAACCTTCACGCCGTCGGCCGTGTGGGGATCGATGACGATTCCGTAGCGTGTGGCGATTTCGCGAATCGTGGCCAGGCGGTCGGCGTGCGTGCTTCGCCCGGAAACAAAGCCGGCTGCTTGCACTTGCGCCCAGTGAGGTGTTTGCGACAGATCGAATCCACCATCGGTGGCCAGCGTCGACCAGAGTTCGCGAAGCGTCTCGGGATTCCTCCCGGTGACATCGAAGATGAAACGCTCGAAGTTGGAGGCCTTCGAAATATCCATCGACGGGGACGATGTCGCATGCGTCTCGCTTGCCGAACGCGGCCGGTAGCGTCCGGTGCGGAAGAACTCGTCGAGCACGTCGTTTTCGTTCGTGGCCAGGATCAGCCGCCGGATGGGCAGACCCATCTCGCGCGCGACGTGAGCGGCGAGGATGTTGCCGAAGTTGCCGGACGGCACGGCGAAGTCGACGCGCTGAGCGTTCTCCGTCGTAGCGGCGAAATAGCCCTTGAAGTAATAGACCACCTGGGCCGCGATCCGCCCCCAGTTGATCGAGTTCACGGCGCCGATCTTCCAGCGCGCCTTGAATTCCGCATCGTTGGCCACCGCCTTGACCAGGTCCTGGCAGTCGTCGAATGTGCCGTCGATCGCGATGTTGAAGATGTTGGGATCCGCGAGCGAGAACATCTGCGCCTGCTGAAAAGGGCTCATCCTGCCCAATGGCGACAGCATGAACACCGTGATGCCGCGCTTGCCGCGCATCGCGTACTCGGCCGAACTACCCGTGTCGCCCGACGTGGCGCCGAGGATGTTGATCGATCCCTGGTTGCGCCCAAGAACATACTCGAACAGGTTGCCCACGAGTTGCAGCGCGATGTCCTTGAACGCCATCGTGGGGCCGTTGGAAACGCGCAGCAGGAAGAGACCCGGCGCCAGCGTCGCGAGCGGGGTGATTTCGTCGCTGCCGAACACGGCCGCCGTGTACGTGTCGGCAACGATCCGGCGCAGGTCTGCGGCCGGCATGTCGTCGATGAACCGCGACAATACGGCGAACGCCAGTTCGCGATAGCCGAGCGGGCGCAGCGCCGCAAGTTCCGGCCCGGTGAAGCGCGGATAGGCTTGCGGCACCGCGAGCCCGCCGTCCGGCGCCAGGCCTTCCTGCAGGATGGCGCAGAACGGTTGCGGGTCGTCGCCCCAGGCGCCGCGTGTGCTGATGTACCGCATTAGGGCCTGTTCACGCTATGGATGCGAACGCGAACGGTTGGCATGGGGCGCCAATCGCGGCAGCCGACGATGCCAATACTAGATGTCTTGGCGAGGAGAGCAACAAAGAGTGGCGCCCCATGCCGCCCGTTCCCCTCGGGTTGCTGCGGAAAGCGCTCATCGCTGCGTTGCAAAGGCTCGCCAGGTTCGCGACCTGCCTTCGCCTTCGCGCCTTGCGCTGAGCGCTTTCGGCCGTGCAACGCGTTCGCATCCATAGTGTGAACAGGCCCTAGTTCAATGCTTCGAGGCGGATGCGCACGATCGTTCCGCGCACCGTGGGCAATGCTTCGATCTTGGCGATCGCGTCGACGACATTCTTTTCCATGACGCGGTGCGTGAGCAGGATGATGTCGGTCTGCTCCTCGCCTTCCGAGGGCTCCTTCTGGATCATCGCGTCGATCGAGATGTCGCGGTCGGCCAGGATGCGCGTGATGTCCGCCAGCACGCCGGGCCGGTCCTCGACGCGCATGCGCAGGTAATAGCTGGTCACGACCTCGCCAATCGGCAGGAACGGCACGTTGGTCAACTGGTCGGGCTGGAATGCCAGGTGAGGCACGCGATGCTCCGGGTCCGCCGTGTGCATGCGCGTCACGTCCACGAGGTCGGCGATTACCGCGCTGGCCGTCGGTTCGGCCCCGGCGCCGGCGCCGTAATAGAGCGTCGGTCCGGCCGCATCTCCTTTCACGAGGATCGCGTTCATCACGCCCTCCACGTTGGCAATCAGGCGTTTCGCCGGAATCAATGTCGGGTGGACGCGAAGTTCGATGCCCTCGTGTCCGTCCACCACTGCACGTCGCGTAATGCCAAGGAGTTTGATCCGATAGCCCAGTTCCTCGGCGTACCGGATATCTTCCTGCGTGAGTTTCGAGATGCCTTCCGTGTACACCTTGTCGAACTGCATCGGCACGCCGAACGCAATGGCCGACATGATCGCCAGTTTGTGTGCTGCATCGATCCCCTCGATGTCGTACGTCGGGTCGGCCTCGGCGTATCCCAGCCGCTGCGCCTCGGCAAGCGCGGCGCCGAACGTCGTACCGCGTCCGCGCATCTCGGAAAGGATGAAGTTCGACGTGCCGTTTATGATGCCGGCGATCCACTCGATGCGATTGGCGGAGAGGCCCTCGCGCAGCGCCTTGATGATGGGAATGCCGCCGGCCACGGCCGCTTCGAATGCGACCATCACGCCCTTGGCGTGGGCAGCGGCGAAGATCTCGTTGCCGTGGCGCGCGAGCAGCGCCTTGTTGGCCGTGACGACGTGCTTGCCGTTCGCGATCGCCTCGAGGATGAAAGTGCGCGCGGGCTCGATGCCGCCGATCAGCTCGACGACAATATCGATGTCCGGATTCGCCAACACCACGTGCGCGTCGTCGGTCAGGTTGACGTCGGTCGTGCCGCGCGTCCTCTCTCGCGCGAAGTCGATCGCACGTTCTGCGATCCACGTGATGCGGATTGGCCGCCCCGCGCGCCGCGCGATCTCTTCCCCGTTCCGGCGCAACACGGTCCATGTGCCATTGCCGACCGTGCCCATGCCGAGCATGCCCACTTGCAGCGGCTTCATCGCGTCGGCGGCCATGCAGCGAGCGTGGGGGTCGTCACCAGTACCGCCGGGCCGCCCCAAGGTACTGACGCGCCCCCTCGGGGGGCAGCGATGGCGAACGCAAGTGAGGCGAGCGTGGGGGTCGTCATCAGTACCGCCGGGCCGCCCCAAGGTACTGACGCGCCCCCTCGGGGGGCAGCGATGCCGAACGCAAGTGAGCCGAGCGTGGGGGTGGTCATCAGATCAGGCCGTCTTCGCGGAACATCTGCTTGATGCCGCGGATCGCCTGGCGCGTGCGGGCTTCGTTCTCGATCATCGCAAAGCGCACGTGCTGGTCGCCGAACTCGCCGAAGCCGATGCCGGGCGACACCGAGACTTTCGCGCCGGAAAGTATCTTCTTGGCGAATTCGAGCGATCCCATCGCGCGATACGCCTCGGGAATCTTGGCCCAGACGTACATGGATGCCTTGGGGTTGTCTACCATCCAGCCGGCCTCGTGCAGCCCTTTCACGAGCACGTCGCGCCGGCTCTGGTATTTGTGCGCGATTTCCGCGACGCACTCTTGCGGCCCTTCCAGCGCGGCGATGGCGGCGACCTGCAACGGCGTGAACGTGCCGTAATCGTGGTAGCCCTTGATGCGCGCAAGCGCGTTGACCAGCGTGTGATTGCCGACCATGAAGCCGATTCGCCAACCCGCCATGTTGTAGCTCTTCGACATCGTGAAGAACTCGACCGCGACGTCCCGCGCACCTGGCACCTGCATGATCGACGGCGCCTTCCAGCCGTCGAAGCAAATGTCGGCGTAGGCCAGGTCATGCACCACGTAGATGCCGTATTCCCGCGCCAGCGCGATGATCTTCTCGAAGAACGGCAGCTCGACGCATTGCGCCGTGGGGTTCGACGGGAAGTTGATGATCAGCATTTTCGGCTTGGGAAAGCTGGTGTGGATCGTGCGCTCCAGCTCTTCGAAGAAGTCGACATCCGGCGTCATCGGCACATGCCGGATATCGGCCCCCGCGATCACCGGCCCGTAGATATGGATCGGGTAGCTGGGATTGGGGACCAGCACGGTGTCGCCGCGTCCCAGCGTGGCAAGCGCCAGGTGCGCAATGCCTTCCTTGGAGCCGATCGTGGCGATCGCCTCGGTCTCCGGGTCGAATTCCACGCCCCACCGGCGCTGGTACCAATGACAGATCGCGCGCCGCAGCCGAGGTATGCCCTTGGACACGGAATACCCGTGCGTGTCGGGACGCTGCGCGCTCTCTACCAGCTTGTCGACGATATGCTTGGGCGTGGGGCCGTCCGGATTGCCCATGCCGAAGTCGATGATGTCTTCGCCGCGTCGGCGCGCCGCCATCTTGAGCTCGGCGGTGATCGAAAAAACGTACGGAGGCAGGCGCTCGATGCGCGCGAATTCCGTTTCCATGGGGATGGCACTGCGAGGGGGGGCCATGCGGGTCTTCCTTGCGTAAGCGCCCGGAACCGTCCGAGCGACGTAAGAAGCGGTGAAATCCACTACTCCCGTATTATTCTAGCGGCGGTCGGCCTTTGCCGCAATGCACAAAGGCTCCGCCAATACCGAACACGTCATGAAATTCCATCTTCAGCCGCCTGCCACCAACGTGATCGCCGCTGTCGGCGAGGATTGGATACGTATCGGCGAAGCCGAATACCGGCAGAACCTGATCGTGACGCCGGACGCCGTCGTGCCCGGCTGGGCGCCTTCGGGCTTTGCGGCGTTGACCGAAGATGATTTCACCGTGCTGCTGACGCACCGCCCGGAACTCGTGCTGCTGGGCACGGGCGCGAAGCAACGCTTTCCGCACCCACAGCTCTTGCGCGCGTTGTCCGGCGCGCGCGTCGGCGTCGAGGCGATGGACACCCGCGCCGCATGCCGCACGTTCAACATCCTGGTGGCGGAGGACCGGCGCGTGATCGCGGCGATTGTGCTGCAGTGACGGCTACTCGCCCATCTGCAGCAGTCTTCCGTGCACGCGCGCGTAGTTGATCGCATAGCGGAACGTGGCCGCGCCGACAATCAGGTAGCCGATGTCGAGCAACAGGGCGGCCCGGAAGTGGTGCCACGGGAAGGTGCCCTGCAGCAAAACCGCGCGCATGCCTTCGAACGCGTGCGCCGAAGGCAACATCCACGCCACGGACTGCAGCCATGCGGGAAGCACTGCGATGGGGTAATAGACGCCCGACACCGGCGCCACCAGGAATATCGCTGCCCACGCCAATTCCTCCGCGCCCAATCCCCAGCGCAGGATCATCGCCGACACCGCGAGCCCGATGCTCCAGCCGAAGGCGAGCAGCAGCCAGAAGTAGGCGATCAGCGGGAATCCCAGCGAAAAGATCGAATATCGGAACAGGAGCCAGGCGAAGAAGCATGCGCCGCCGACGCCGATCAGCGTGCGCAGCACGCTCATGGTCAGCTGCCCGGCGATGAATTCGTACAGGCGCAACGGGCTCACGAACAGGTTGCCCAGGTTGCGCGAATACATTTCCTCGATGAAGGTCAGCGACACCCCGAGCTGGCCCCGGAAAAGGACGTCCCACAGCAACACGGCGCCGATGAAAAACCCCGGCGCATCCTGCAGGAAGCTGGTGGTGGGCTTGAGATAGATGGTCAGAAACGCCCACAGCACCATCGTGACGGTGGGATAGTAGGCCATCGACACCAGCCGCGGCCACGACTTGAGCAGCAGATAGGCATGCCGGCGAATGAGCGCGCGAACGCGGCGTGCCGACGCCACCGGGCCGGCCTGCGGATACAAGCGGCCGCCGAGGGCCGATTGCACCGTCATGCGGCCACTTCCCGCGTGGGCGCGCCCAAGTCGGACTCCTCGCCCCCGCCCCGCGCGACATCGAGAAACACTTCTTCCATGTTCTCGCGCCCGTATTGTTCGATCAGGTGCCGCGGCGAGCCCTGGTCCACCACCAGACCTTCGCGCATCATGATCACGTCGTCGCACATGCGCTCGACCTCGCCCATGTTGTGCGACGCCAACAGCATCGTGCAGCGGTTGTCGCGCTGGTAGCGCTCGAGATACGTGCGCATGCGGTCACCGATGTCCGGGTCGAGCGATGCGGTCGGTTCGTCGAGCAGCAGCACCTCCGGGCGGTTGAGCAACGCCTTGGCAAGAGACACGCGCGTGCGCTGTCCAGCGGAGAGGTTGCCGTACGGCCGCGCAAGCAGGTCCCCGAGGTCGAATTCGACGGCCAGCTCGGCGATCCGCTGCTTTGGGTCGCGCACGCCGTAGAGGTCCGCGAAGACGCGCAGGTTTTCGCTCACGGTAAGGCGGCGCGGCAGGTCAACGTAGGGAGACGTGAAATTCATCCGCGGCAGTACGCGGTACCGGTCAGTCAACATGTCGCAGCCAAGTACTGCGATCGAACCCGCCGTCGGCGTGAGCACGCCGAGCAGCATCGATAGCGTGGTTGTCTTGCCGGCGCCGTTGCCGCCCAGCAGCGCCGTCGTCGTTCCCGCGCGGACGGTGAAGGAGACGCCTTTCACTGCCTCCACCCTGTCATAGCGCTTGCGCAAGTCCGCGACGACGATCGCGGCGTCCGCCGCGCCTAGCACTGGATCGTCGTCCGGCAGTAGTTCGTCAGCTCGCGCAATGTCGATGTAGTGCTTACCGCGACGCGTCCGCCTTCCTTGCCGTACTCCAGTCCAAGCTTCAGCTTGTACTTGGTGAAGAAGGCGTCGAACTGCTCCGCGCCCTGCGTGCCAAGCGCGTACAGTGCGTCCTCGGTCGCGTCGTGCTCGAGCACGATCGCGGCGAGCGGCTGCGGCGCCGGGCCGGCGACAACCCGCGCGCCCTGCGCCGGGTCATACACGCTGTGATCGGCGCAGCAATGGATCACCTGTCCGGACGACGTTGCCGAGCGCTCGCGCTGGAAGCGGATGAACGAAACCTCCCGTGTTGGATAGGCCAGTTTGTGCGCGCAGATCGCCGAAAAGGCGACGACATTGCGCGCAGCACCCACGCCCCCTTGCCATGCGTACGCGGCACCGTCTTCGCGTTTCAGGTTGACTGCGGGGGCTACCGGGCGGGACATCCTGACCAGCAGGCAAGGCGTCGCGAGGAATGGATACTGGAATACGTAATTGGTATCGGGCAGCAGATCGCTTGCGCGAATCGGCCGGCCGTGCACGTCGACGAGACGCGTGCGTGCGTACAGCCGGGGCGGCGTATCGGCGCGCGCCATTTCGCCGGCGAGGAAACCCGCGCCGCTCAGCACTGCACACGTCGTGAGGAACTGCCGCCGCTCCATCTCTCTCCCGGTTCTCCCGGTTGTATACGCCTGCCCCGGCGCGGCGCCGCTGGAACGCTAGCCCGCGAGCAACTCGCGCACGTGCTCCGTGGCGCTGCGACCCAACGCCGACAGCGCGTACCCGCCCTCCAGCATCGACACGATGCGTCCCTGCGCATGCCGATCCGCGACCGCCATCAGCTCCCGCGTCACCCATGCGTAGTCTGCCTCGACGAACTTGAGTCCGGCGAGCGGATCCTCCCGGTGCGCGTCGAATCCTGCGGACACAAGGATGAGCTGCGGCCGGTGCGCTTCGAGCGCAGGCAGCCAATGGTCGCGCACTGCCGCGCGAAACTCCTCGCCGCCGCTTCCCGCGGAAAGCGGAACGTTCACCATATTGGGCGCGGGATTATCCAGGCCGGAATACGGATACAGCGGATGCTGGAACGTCGATACCATCAGCACCCGCGGGTCGCCGGAGAATATGTGCTCGGTACCGTTGCCGTGGTGCACGTCGAAATCGACCACGGCAACGCGTTCCAGGCCGTGTACGGCCAGCGCATGCGCCGCCCCAACGGCCACGCTGTTGAAGATGCAGAAGCCCATGGCGCGATTGCGTTCAGCGTGGTGTCCTGGCGGACGCACGGCGCAGAAGGCAGTGCGGCATTCGTCGCGCATGACGAGGTCCACCGCAAGCACTGCCGCGCCGGCCGCGTGGCGCGCCGCTGCATAGGTGTGAGGATTGAGCGCCGTGTCGGGATCGATGTAGTGCAAACCCGATTCCGGACTGGCTTCCTGGACTTCGCGAATGTAAAGCTGGCCATGGGCCCTGGCGATCTGCTCGTCGGTCGCCGCCGGGGCCGAGTAGTGACGCAGGTAGGCATCGAGTCCCGAGGCGATCAGCCGGTCGGTGATGGCGGCGATCCGTTCCGGACACTCAGGGTGGTAAGGCCCCATCTCGTGCAGGCTGAATACCGGATGGGATACGAACGCGGTAGTCACGGCGCGGGGTACGGGCGGGTCGGCATCGAATATCGGTCGGTGAACTTTGCTGGCGGGCAGCAGCCGAAAGGTTGCTTGGGATGGATTGCGCGCGCTCCAGTCCGTCCTTTGACAACCGCCAGACGGAGTTTACCCCGGGCTCGCCGGTCGTGACGAGGTCCCCAAACCCCGGTTAGAGTGCCAAGGAGGCCACCGGGCCCGCCCCCTTCAAGCAAAGAAAGACCCGCCATGACCGTCCGACCCGCTTCCCAGGCCAGTACGCCCGCCGCCGGGCGCCTTGCCACGGTCCTGCAAACACTCGCCCTGATCGTTGTGGGCAAGGAGGAACCGCTCAAGCTGGCGTTGGCGTGCATGCTGGCGCGCGGCCACCTGCTGATCGAAGACATCCCGGGCGTGGGCAAGTCCACGTTGGCACAGGCATTGGCGGCGACGCTGGGCCTCAAGTATTCGCGGATCCAGTTTACGAGCGACCTGCTGCCGGCCGACGTGCTGGGCGTGTCGATCTTTGACGAGCGCGCGCAATCCTTCCGCTTCCATGCCGGCCCCATCTTCAGCTCCGTCGTGCTGGCCGACGAAATCAACCGTGCCCCGCCCAAGACGCAGAGTGCCTTGCTCGAGGCCATGGAAGAGCGGCAAGTGTCGCAGGATGGCCAGACGCGCAAACTTCCCGATCCCTTTTTCGTGATAGCGACACAAAATCCGATCGAACAGATCGGCGCGTACCCGCTCCCGGAATCGCAGCTGGACCGTTTCCTGATGGCGATCGAGCTGGGGTATCCAGACCCGGCAGCCGAGCGCGAGCTGCTGGTGAGCGGTGACCGCCGTATCCGTATTCCCGAAATGCCGGCCGGCGCCGATGCGCCGACGTTGGCCGACTGGCAGCGCGAAGCGACACAAATTCACGTCGCTCCGGCGTTGCTGGATTACGTTCAGGCGCTGCTTGCCGCATCGCGCGGCCACGCCCCTTCCGTGGGCGGCAATATCGGCGGGCGGCACGGATTGTCTCCGCGCGCGGGGCTGATGCTGCTCGCTGCCGCGCGCGCGTGGGCCATGATCGCGGGCCGGCCGATGGTGCTTCCCGAAGATGTCCAGGCGGTGTTTCCTGCGGTCGCGGGCCATCGATTGGCCGGTGGCACGCGCGCGGGGGCAGTGCAGGCGCAAGCGCTGGTGCGCGCCGTTCCGCTGCCGTAGCGCACCTGCTCAGGACGGCGGGATGACCACCGCTCGCAGCGAACCCGTAGGAACGGGCTGGCTCGCCCGCGTGCGGCAGCGCGCGTTCCGCGGATTCCCATCCGATCGCGAGCCGGTGGTGCTGCGTCATTCGCGCATCTACATCCTGCCGACCAAGCGCGGCTGGGCCATGATCGCCACCATCGCAATCATGCTCGTTTCCTCGCTCAACTATGCGTTGACGCTCGGGATCGCCGTTTCCTTCCTGTTGGCCGGGCTGATGGCCGCAGCGCTGCTCCACACGTTTCGCAACCTGGCCGGCATCGAGGTCACGCCTTTGTCGGCAGGCGAAGCGTTCGCCGGGGGCCGCTTGCCGTTCATGCTGTCGCTGCACGGCGGCGCCATTGCGCGTACGGCGATCGACCTGGCGGCGTCGGGCGCGCGCTCCGCAGGCGATGTTCCTGCCGGCGCGGCGCTGACCTTGAAACTGGACGTGCTTGCCGCCGAGCGCGGAAGCCGTTCGCTGGGACGTGTGACGCTGTCCACGGTATTCCCGATGGCGCTGTGGCGCGGCTGGGCGTACGTGCATTTTCCGCTCGCGGGGATCGTTTATCCGGCCGCGGAAATCGGCGCGCCACCGCTGCCGAAAGGCTCGTCCGGGCCGGACACCACGGCCACGGGCCGCAACGAGGACGCCGACCTCGCGGGATTGCGCGAGTTCCAGCGGGGTGACCCACCGCAGCGCGTCGCGTGGAAGGCGGTCGCGCGCGGCGCCGGCTGGTTCACCAAGGAATTCGATGGCGCCGGTGGCGGCGGCGCCGTGACGTTGGCGTGGTCCGCGTTGCCTGCCACGCTGGACCAGGAGGCGCGCTTGTCGCGTCTCACCGCATGGGTGATGGCGGCCGAACGCGCAGCGCGGCCGTTTGCGCTGTCGGTTCCCGGCACGAGCCTCCCTGGCGCGCAAGGGCGCGAACACCGCCACAACGCACTCACGGCGCTCGCGCTATTTCCGCGGGAGGAGCGCGCGTGAGCATTGCGCGGGCTTTGGGGTTGGAGCGGCGCTTGCCGCGCGCGATGGCGCAGGAGCAACAGTTGCTAACGCCCACGCAGATTGGCTGGCTCGGCGCGCTGCTGCTGCTGGCGCAGCTGCCGCAAGCACCGCACCTGCCTATCTGGGCGGCCGCGACGGGCGTGCTGTTGGTCATCGTCCGACTCCTGGTATTGCGCCGCGATCGCCAGAGACCCATGGCGCCGCCGCCCCGCATTCCGTCGTGGACGCTCGTGCTGTTCGCGGTGGCGGCCGCGCTCGCCGTGCGCGCGTCGTACGGATACCTGTCGGGGCGCGACCCTTCGGTCGCGTTCCTCTACATACTGGTCGCCATCAAGTTCCTGGAAACGCGCACGAATCGGGATGGCGCGCTGCTCGTATGCCTGTCCTGCTTCCTGCTGATCACGCCATTTTTCTACGGGCAGTCGCTGCTGGCGGCGTTGGCTGTGCTGCCGGCTGTGGTACTCGTCGGCGCAACGCTGGATGCACTGACCGATGGCACCAAAGTAGGCGCGACGGCGCGAAGCCGCGCGGCCGCCGTGCGGCGCAGCGCCGTCATGATCCTGCAAGGGCTGCCGGTCGCGGTTGTGCTGTTCGTGCTCTTCCCGAGGCTTGCCGCGCCGCTCTGGGGATTGCCGTCGGACCACGCCGCGCAATCGGGGCTGTCCGACACTATGGAACCGGGGCAGATCAGCGAGTTGTCGCTGTCGGATGATGTCGCGTTCCGCGTGGACTTCGAAGCGACGCCGCCGCCATCGCGCGAACGTTATTGGCGCGGCCCGGTGTTGGCGCGTTTCGATGGCCGCCGATGGACCCCGGGAAGCCTGCAATATGGCGGCACGCCCGCCTCCGCCGGCAAGGCATCGGTCACATACACGGTCACGCTGGAACCGTCGTATCGCGCCTGGCTGTTTGCGCTCGACCTGCCCTCGGCGCTGCCGAAGACGGAAAGCGAAGCCAGTCGCAGCGAACCCGGGAATGCGATCGCATTCCTGACACGCGACCAGCAGCTATTGTCGCGGTCGCCGCTGACGCAGCCATTGCGCTACGTGCAGCAATCGGTGCTGAGCAATTCCTATCCGGGCTCGCGTTTCGAGGCCGCGGCCAATCTGCAGCTACCGGACCGCAACCCGCGCACGCGGGAGCTCGCCGCGGAATTGCGCGCCCGCTATCCCGATGACAGGCAGTTGATCAGTGCCGTGCTGACCTGGTTCAACCGCGAAAATTTCGTCTACACGATGTCCCCGCCGCTGCTCAACGAGAACACCGCCGACGAATTCCTGTTCGACACGCGCAGCGGCTTTTGCGAGCACTACGCCAGCGCGTTCGTGGTGCTCTTGCGCGCGGCGGGAATTCCGGCACGGGTCGTGACCGGCTATCAGGGCGGCACGATGAATCCGCGCGGCGGTTACATGATCGTGCGCCAATCCGATGCGCACGCGTGGGCGGAAGCACTGGTCGACGGTCGCTGGCAGCGCTTCGACCCGACGGCCGCGGTATCGCCTTCGCGCATCGAGGCCGGATTGGGCGCCGCGCTGCCCTCCGGCGAAAACGTCCCATTCCTGGCCAGGCTGGACGCTTCCTGGTCGAAGAACGCGCGGCTCACATGGGATGCCATCAACCACGGCTGGCGCCGCAACGTCGTCGGATTCAACTACGAGCGGCAGCGCTCGCTGTGGCGCGATTGGCGGCTCGACGGACTCGCGCCATGGAACATCGCCGCGATGTCGGCAGCGGCGCTGTTCGCATGGGCCGGCATGCTCGCCGCATGGCTGCTGTTCCGCCGCCGGCGGCAGGAGCGCGCGCTGATGCTGTGGGAAGACCTTTGCCGCCGCCTGGCGCGCGCCGGGCTTCCGCGGCTGGGGCACGAAGGTCCGGTCGCCTTTGCCCAGCGCGCCGCACAACGCTGGCCACAATTCGCGATTGCCTTCGCGGCCATTGGCCAGTCCTTCGCCACGCTGCGCTACGGCGATGTCGGCGCCACACCCCAGCGCGACGCGCTGGTCGCGACACTGCAGCGCGCAATCGAAGTGCTGCCCGCGCCCGCCGCATTGCGACAGGCCAGTTGACCCGCTGTGCCGCGCGACGCTCGCGCGGTGCTCATCCTGCCGGAAGATATCGCGCTGGATCCACCGGCTTGCCCAAACGGCGGATTTCGAAGTGCAGTTTCACCGTGTCGGCATCAGTGTTGCCCATTTCCGCGATCTTCTGGCCCTTGGTGACCTGCTGGCCCTCCTTCACCAGTATCTCCCGGTTGTGCGCGTAGGCCGACAGCCACGTCTTGTTGTGCTTGACGATGACGAGCTTGCCGTAGCCGCGCAGACCGTTGCCGACATAGACGACCTTGCCGCCCGCACTGGCGATGACGGGTTCGCCGGACGCGCCCGCAATGTCGATGCCTTTCAGGTTCGCGGTTTCCGAAAAGCCGACGACGACCTTGCCTTTGGCCGGCCATACCCAGTCGATCTTTTCGTCATCATCAATGTCCGGGGCCGCCGCCGGTGCGGACTTCGGCGGCGGTTCGGATTTCACCACGCCGGAAGGCGCCGCCATGGCCACAGATTCCGGCGGGGCCTGCGGCGCACGCGCGACCTCACGCAGCGCCTGTTCCGAATAGGGTTCCTTGAACGCCTTCGGCGAGGACTTGTAATTGTCCGCATTGCGGGGGCCGGACGCCGCCACGGGCGCTGCGCCCGCGGCTGGGATCGTGCCTGGCCGGGCCTCGCTCACCGCCGGGCCCACTTTCAGCGGCGTCGTGGTCACGCCGCTCACCAACGCGGGCGCTTCGCCGGGCGCGGCGACGCGCAGCACTTGTCCGATCAGGATCTTGTTCGGATCCTGGAGGTTGTTCCACGCCGCGAGGTCCTTGTAGTCCAAGCCGTGGTCGAGCGCGATCTGGTAGAGCGTATCGCCGCGCTTGACCGTGTACGTCGGCGCGCGAATTTCCGGCTCCGCCGCCACCGGCGTCTGCGGCGTGGCCGGGGCTCCGGGTGGCGCGACGGCCGCGGGCAATGCACTGCGATCCTCGACCGGCGCACGGGTTTTCGACGCGCAGCCGACGAGCGCGACCGTGAGCAACGCGACCGCGCCGCAGCGGATTGCCCGATACGGAATCATTCGTACAACACAGGACCGCGGAACCGGCGAATGGCGCATTGACCTAATTCCTCGTGGTGCGCGGCCGTAAGGTTAGCCGACACCGGGAAGTAACGGAACAAATCTTACCGCATCGAGCGTCTGCTCCTTGAGGCCCATCGGCGTCATGTCGATGACGGTGAGCCTTTGCACGCCGCGTTCGTCGCCCGTCTGCGCCAGCGGCAGAACCATGCGCCCGCCGGTCTTGAGGTAAGGCAGCAGCGCCGTGGGCACGTGGGTGGCGCCCGCGGTGACGACGATCGCGTCAACCTCGAGCGCTTCGCCCAGGTCGTGGCTGCCGTCGCCATGTTTCAGCGAAACGTTGGCGAGCTTCAGCGATTTCAGCGTGCGACGCGCCTTGGTCACGAGGGCGCCAATCCGCTCGACGCTATAGACATGGTTCGCGACGTGGGCCAGCACCGCGGTCTGGTAACCGCACCCGGTGCCGATCTCCAGCACCGCGCCGAGATCCCTGCCGTTGCGCGCGAGTTCGGTCATGCGCGCGACGATCCATGGTTGAGAGATCGTCTGCCCGTGGCCGATCGGCAGCGGTGCATCGTCGTAGGCGCGAATCGCCAACGCCTCGTCGACGAAGACGTGCCGCGGCACCGCACTCAGCGCCGCGAGCACCACTTCGTCAGCAATGCCTTGCTCACGCAGGCGCTCGATCATCCGGGCGCGTGTCCGCGCCGACGTCATGCCGATGCCGGTCTGGTTCATGTCGGCATCGCGCCCCGATTTTGTCGCCGGAGCACGATAGCTACACGCCGATCCACGTCGCAACGCCGGGAAGCAATTCGCGGTTGGTGAGGTCGATCTGCAGTGGGGTTATCGATACGTGGTCCGTTTCCACCGCGTGAAAATCCGTGCCTTCGCCCGCATCCGCCGCCGGTCCAGCGGCACCGACCCAGTACACGGTTTCGCCGCGGGGATTCTGCGCGCGGATCACGTCTTCCGCCTTGTGCCTGCGTCCTAAGCGCGTGACGGCGAAGCCCTTGCATTCGCCAAGTGGAATATCGGGCACGTTGACGTTGAGCAGCCATGCCCCCGCCGGGCTTCGCGCGTGCCGGTCGACCAATTGTATTGCGATGTCCGCCGCGGTCTCGAAATGGCGCGCCGCCTTCGACGCCAGCGAGATCGCGATCGACGGGATGCCCAGCAGGAAGCCTTCGGTGGCGGCGGCCACGGTACCGGAATAGATCGTGTCGTCGCCCATGTTGGCGCCGAGATTGATGCCGGAGATGACCATGTCCGGCAGCTCGTCGAGCAGACCGGTGACCGCGAGGTGCACGCAGTCGGTCGGGGTGCCGTTGACGAAGAAGAACCCGTTGGGTGCGCGGCGCACGGTCAACGGGCGGTCGAGCGTCAGCGAATTGGAAGCCCCGCTCCGGTCGCGTTCAGGCGCAACGACGGTGATGTCCGCCTTGGCCGAAAGTGCGGATGCGAGACGCTCGATGCCCGGCGCGAAGTAACCGTCGTCGTTGGAAATTAGGATGCGCAATGGGATTCCCGCAGGCGCAAGACAGCGCGCGGCTCGACCAATTATACCTGCGACCGCATGCCGTTTCGCGCCGCCGCGCGGCACGCCATGTTCGTCGCATCAACCACTGTTGCGCAGGCCGGCCGCGAGGCCGTTGATGGTGAGGTGGATCGCCCGCTTGGTGCGGTCGTCCGTCTGGCCCGCACGATGCCGCCGCAGTAATTCGACCTGCAGGTGATTCAGTGGATCGAGGTAGGGAAAGCGGTTGCGGATGCTGCGCGACAGGCCGGGATGCGTCTCGAGCAGCTGGCGCTCACCGGTGATTGCAAGCAGCAGCGTGACCGTCCGGCCGTGCTCGGCCGCAATGCGCGCGAACACCATTTCGCGCACCGCAGCGTCGCGAACAAGTTCCGCGTAACGCGATGCCACCGCCAGATCGGTCTTGGCCAGTACCATCGCCATGTTCGACAGGACGCTGCGGAAGAACGGCCATTTCGCGTGCATCTCCCGCAGCAGCGCGACGCCTTCGGCCCGACCATCCACGCCGGGCCGGGCTTCGAGCCACGACGTGACCGCAGATCCAAATCCATACCAACCGGGCAGCATGAGGCGGCACTGGCCCCAGCTGAATACCCAGGGTATTGCCCGCAGGTCCTCGATGCGCGCCGAACCGGTGCGCGACGCAGGACGGCTGCCGATGTTGAGTTCCGCGATCTCGGCGATCGGCGTCGCCGCGCGAAAGTACGGCAGGAATTCGGGAGTTTCGTACACCAGCGCCCGATACGCGGCGTAGGCATTTTCGGCGAGCGCGTCGAGCGCAGCGTGGTACGCCGGCGCGCGCGCGCCGATCTGTTCTGCGTCGACCAGGCTCGCTTCCATCGTCGCCGCGACCAGCGCCTCCAGGTGGCGCCGGCCGAGCTCCGGGTCCCCGTACTTGCTGGCGATGATTTCGCCTTGCTCGGTGATGCGCAGGCCGCCGGTCACGCTGCCTGCGGGCTGCGCGAGAATGGCTTCGTACGAAGGGCCACCACCCCGGCCGACCGTGCCGCCGCGGCCGTGGAACAGGCGCAGCTTCACGCCGTGATCGCGAAACGCATCCACCAGGCGCATTTCGGCGCGATACAGTGCCCAGTTGGCGGCGAGATAGCCGCCGTCCTTGTTGCTGTCCGAGTAGCCGAGCATGACCTCCTGCCAGTCGTTCCTTTGCCTGAGCCACGTGCGGTAGAGCGGCATGGCAAAGGCGTCGCGCATAATCGCGCCGCTCCGCGTGAGGTCGTCTATCGTCTCGAACAGTGGCACGATGTTGACCGTTAGCGCGTTGCCGTGAACCAGTCCCACCTCCTTCAGCAGCACGCCCACTTCGAGGAGGTCGGACACCGACTGGCATTTGGAGATGACGTAATTCGGCACCGCCACCGCGCCGAACCTGCGATGGATATCCGCGGCGGCCGCGAGGATGGCAAGTTCCGCGGTCGTGCGCTCCGCATAATCGAGATGAGGCGAATGCAGGGGACGCGGCGACGCAAGCTCGCGCGCAAGGAGCGCAACACGATCGCTTTCCGTCAGCGCCAGGTAGTCGTCCGCGACGCCCGCTCTTGCCAGGAGATCGGCGACGACCGCCTCGTGCACGTCGGCGTTCTGGCGCAGGTCGAGCGACGCCAGATGGAAACCGAACACCTCCACCGCGCGTCGCAGCGGGAGCAGCCGCCGCCGTGCCAGCAGGCTGGCGCCATGCGTAGCGAGCGACGCGCAGATGATGTCCAGGTCGGCTACGAATTCGGAGGGCGACAGGTACGGTGGGCGTTCGGCGTGTGGCGCGCGGGCTGGCGCCCTTCCCGCCAGACCCTGCATGCTCGCCGCCAGGCGCGCATAGATGCCAATCAGCGCCTGGCGATAGGGTTCGTCCTGACGGTGCGGATTGCCGTCATGCGCCGCGGCCGCCAGCGCCAACAGGTCCGGTGTCGGTTGCACGAGGCGGGCCGACAGCGACAACTCGCCCCCGAGGCGATGCACTTCGTCCAGATAGTGCTCGAAGGCGACGCCGGCCTGCGCGCGAATCGCATAAACAAGGGTGTCGGCCACGACAAACGGATTGCCGTCGCGGTCGCCGCCGATCCACGAACCCATGCGCACGAACGGCGGCAGCGACATCGCGCGGGACGGCGCGAAGGTCTTTTCCATGCCCGAAGCGAGTTCTTCGTACAGTCGCGGAAACTCGGCCAGGAACGTGTACCGGTAGTACGCCAGCCCGTTCTCGATTTCGTCGTGGACACGAAGCTTGGACAACCGCAGCATCGCCGTTTGCCACAGCGTGAGCACCTGCCGGTAGAGTCCCGTCGCGAAATCGCCCGATTCGTCGGGGGTCAACGCAACGCGGTCGCGCCACATCAGCAGTCGGGCAATCTCCCGCTCGCAGTCGAGGATGCTCTTGCGCTGCACCTCCGTGGGATGAGCGGTCAGCACCGGCGAAATCAGCGCCTCGGCGAACCAGGCATCCAGTTCGCCGGAGGTCACGCCATTCCCGGCGACATTGGCGAGCGCTGCCGCGACGCTGCCGACCTGCGGCGGCGATTGCGCCAGCGCGTGCGCGCGCCGCCGGCGATTCTGGTGGACGTCTTCGGCGATATTGCTCAGGTGCGAGAAGTAGGAGAACGCGCGGACGACATCGAGCGTGACGGGAATCGTCAGGTCGTTCAACAACGCGGAGAGTTCGGCGCGAACTTGGGCGGCCTCCGCCGGCGCCGCGCGCCTGAACCGGATCGCCGTCTGGCGCACGGCCTCGATGCGCGCATAGCCGTCCTCCCCGGTCTGCGCGCGCAGCACGTCGCCCAGCAGGCGGCCCAAAAGGCGCGTGTCTTCCTTCAGCGGCGCATCCTTGAGCGTCGCATCCGGCAACGCCTCGACGGAATGTAAGCGGGTTTCGTCGGCCATGATCGTCAACGCGCCGCGGCGTACGCATCCTTGATCGATTGCGCCAGTGCGAACACGGTCGCGGCGTAGAGACGGCTCTTGTTGTAGCGCGTGATGACGTAGAAGTTGGGATACGCGATCCAGTAGCTCGCACGCTCCTCTCCGTTCTCGGGAGGCTCTTCCAGCAGCAGCAATCCGACAGGTTCGGCGATGGCGTCCAGAGGCAATGGCTCCGGTGCGACGCCGTCCTCGGTCCAGGCGGACAGCGGCCGGCGTTCGCTGATGCCGCCGTCCAGACGCCGCAGCGCCGCGTCGCGCGCTTCCGGATCGATGCGCGCGGACATCAGCACCGGCTGGCCGCTCTGCCAATCGTGGCGCGCAAGGTAATTCGCCACGCTGCCGATCACGTCCGCCGTGTCGTGCCAGAGATCGATGTGGCCGTCGCCGTCGAAATCGACGGCATACTGGCGATGGCTTCCGGGCATGAACTGCGGCATGCCCATGGCACCCGCGAACGATCCCGTAGGCACGAGCGGCGACCAGCCTTGCTCCTTCGCGAGCACCAGGTATTCGCGCAACTCGCCGCGAAAGAATGTCGCGCGGCGCGGGTAGTCGAAGGCCAGCGTAGCCAGGGCATCGAGCACGCGAAACTTTCCTGTGTTGCCGCCGTAAACTGTCTCCACGCCGATGATGGCAACGACGATTTCCGCGGGCACGCCATATTCGGCTTCCGCGCGTGCCAGTGCAGGCGCATTCGCGCGCCAGAAGGTCACGCCGCCATCCACGCGCTCGCGCGCAAGAAGCCGCGGCGAATACTCGTACCACTTGGGCGGCACCATCAACGGCCGGTCCATCGCCGCGACGATCTTCGGCTGGAATTTCGCCTGAGCAAGCCAGCGCTCGACCTGGCGTTGCGAAAGGCTCGTCGACGCTGCGACTTCGGCGGCGAATGCGCGCACGTCGGCGCGCGTGGAGTAAGGGGGATGCGACTGTCCGCCTTGCGGCTCAGCGGCGTCCGCCAGCGGAACAAGGAGCAATGCAGATACGGCCAAAGCGCGCAACGACAAGCTTGATTTCCCCAGGGCGGGCACGGGATGCGACGAAACGCGATGGTATCATCGCTCTCGTATCGCGCCCCGTGCCCCACCACGCGCAGCACCGCCCCATTCCATGCACAAGGCCTATCCGTTCGCTCGCCCGTTTCTGTTTGCGCTCGATCCGGAAACCGCGCACGACCTTGCCTTTGCCAGCCTGGACCGCGCGGCGCAATTTGGATTGGCGCGACTGTTCTCCCCACGCGCGATGGCAACACCGGTGACGGTGATGGGAATCACGTTTCCCAATCGCGTCGGCCTGGCAGCGGGCCTCGACAAGAACGCGCAGCACCTCGCGGGCCTGGAGACGTTTGGATTCGGCTTTCTGGAAGCGGGAACCGTCACGCCGCGCCCACAACCCGGCAATCCCAAGCCGCGCATGTGGCGATTGCCAGAGGCGCAGGCGCTGATCAACCGGCTGGGCTTCAACAACGACGGCGCCGACCGCTTTCTCGCCAATCTCGCGAGCTCGTCGTATCGGGGAATCCTGGGCATCAACATCGGCCGCAATTTCGACACGCCGAACGAACGCGCGGCGGACGATTACGTCACGTGTCTGCGCGCCGTCTACTCCAAGGCGGATTACGTCACCGTCAACATCTCGTCGCCGAACACGGCCGGCCTCCGCGAATTGCAGGCCGAGGATGCGCTCGCCTCCCTGCTGCAGATTTTGAAGCGCGCGCAGGAAGAATTGACGCAGAAGCACGGGCGACGCGTGCCACTTGTCGTCAAGATCGCGCCCGACCTGAGCGATGACGCGCTGCGCGGCGTCGCGCAGCTGCTCGCGCAGCATCGCTGCGACGGCGTTATCGCGACCAACACGACGATCGCCCGCGACGGAGTGACGGGATTGCGACATGCCGGCGAAGCCGGGGGCCTCTCCGGCGTCCCACTGCGCGAGCGGTCGACAGCGGTCGTCCGCAAGCTGGCGCGGGCGCTGGACGGCGCATTGCCGATCATCGGCGTCGGCGGCATTCTTTCGGGGGAGGATGCGCGGGAGAAGGTCGCCGCCGGCGCGTCGCTCGTGCAGATTTACACCGGACTCATTTATCGCGGCCCGGCGCTGATCGCGGAATGCATCGCCGCGCTGGAGTCGCCATGATGCCTGCCGCCCCGCCCTCGTCGTACGTGTTGCCTGCGCATTCCCGCGGCACCACGTTGCTGCTCAACGTCGCGCACGCGATCGATCACATGTTCCTGCTGATCTTCGCCACCGCAATTTCGGTGATCGCCGCGGATTTCGGCTTTGCATCGTGGGAGCAGCTGATGCCCTACGGCGCGGCGGCGTTCCTGCTGTTCGGCCTGGGCGCCATTCCTTCGGGCCGTCTGGGCGACCTGTGGGGCCGCCGGCCGATGATGCTGGTCTTCTTCTTTGGCATGGGCGCTGCGGCGCTGCTCGCCGCCGCGACGCAGAACGCATGGCAGATGGCGATCGCGCTGACGCTGCTCGGCGCGTTCGCATCGATCTACCACCCGGTCGGGATCCCGATGCTTCTGCAAACCACCCAACGTCCGGGGTGGACGATCGGCGTCAACGGTCTTTCGGGAAACATGGGCATTGCGCTCGCGGCATTGTCGACCGGATTCGCCGTCAAGTTCCTCGGCTGGCGCGCGGCGTTTGCGATTCCCGGCCTGTTCGCCATCGCGTGCGGCATCGTGTTCGCGCGCATCACGCCGGCGGAAACGCACGCGCCGGCGAAGCGCACCTCGCGCAAGGTGACCGTCCCGGCGTCCATCGTCGCGCGGGTATTCCTGGTCATGACGACCGCGGCCGCGACCGGGAGCCTGCTGTTCAATTTCACGACCAACGGCAATCCCGAATTGCTCAAGGAGCGCATGGACGGGATCGTCACGGACCCGGCCGCGCTCGGACTGCTGATGGCTGTCGTGTACGCGGTGGCGTCGCTGGCGCAGGTCGTGGTCGGATGGCTGCTCGACCGCTTTTCGCTGAAGCGTATTTATATCGCGATCCTGGCGCTGCAGCCGCCGTTGTTTCTGCTGGCCGCGCACGCGGCAGGGTGGCATCTCTACGTGCTGCAGATCCTGTTCATGATCTCGGTGTTCGGCGCGATTCCTTTCACCGACGTGCTGATCGCGCGTTATGTGGATGACCGGATGCGCTCGCGCGTCGCCGGCGTTCGGTTGGCTATTTCACTGGGCGTGAGCTCGGTGGCCGTCGCGCTCCTCGGCCCGGTGGTCAAGGTCGCGGGATTTCCAGTGCTGATGATCGCGCTCGCGGCCATCGCAGCGTGCACGCTGGCCACCGTCGCGTTCCTGCCGGGCGATGGGAGGCAACTGTCGCCGGCGGAGTAGCGTCGTCACGGCCGGGAGTCGACAGAGCCCGTCACGCGCAAGCGGTACGCCGCGAGTTCGCTTAAGCACAGGTAGGTGAACGCGATACCCGCAAAGATCGGCGCGATCAGGTTGACGAAAGGTATCAGGGACAGCGGCGCCAGCAGCAACCCCAGCAGCAGCAAACGGCCGCGCGCAGCCCGGATCACGACCGGCAACTCGTCGCGACCGGCATGCAACGCCAGCGCGTCGTACCGGAACAGCCGCTGATTGAACCATGCGTTCAGCAACATCGATACCCCCGCAAACAGCGGCGGCAGCCAGAGCAGGAACAACGACAGCAGCGCGAGCGGCAGGAACACGATGATGGCCGTCATCGCGTTGACAAGACTTCCAGTGAAAGTGCCGCCGTTGCCGCGGGCCAGCAACGGATAGTCGCGCATCGCCACGGTGGCGACGATGACCGGCATCGCCAGCACCGCCACTGCGGCCAGCACCGTGAGCACCGCCGCAAGCATCAACAGCATTGCCGCAACGGCGGCCGCAACCCAGTGGCTCCAGCCGGCATCGCCACCGAGAAACGTGTCGGCGATCCACCGCGACAACGGCCCCCACGCGAACCACGCGATGGCCGACCACAACAGCGCGGCCCCAAGCAGCGGGGCGAACACTACGGCCAGAATGCGCGCGTCGAACATCGCGGGGAGCGCCCGCGCAAGCGCACGCAGTGCCGCGCCGAGTGCCGGTTCACGCGAATTGGGACGCGAAGCTATGCCGTCGCCTCGATTAGGGCGCGTTGACAGGCGCTGGTTCCCAGCGGAATCCGGCTGCCTCCACGCCTGCTCGCAAGTGCGCGATCCCTGCATCCACCAACGCCGGATCGCCCTTGACGCCGAGTTCGATCCTGCGCCCGCCGTCGGGCATGAACGAAGGCAGGCTGAACAGCTTGAGCAGCGGAAAGCGCGCGACGTTGGCTTCCATCAACGGCAGCAACTGGCTCTCCCCGGCGCCATACACGACGATGGCACGTTCCTGCGGCGCTTCGCGTCTCAGGTCGGGGTACCAGGTGGCCAATACCCAGTCGAGCATCGGCCACGCCATCTGCGGGAAACCGGGAAAGAAGTGGTGGTCGCGGATCGCGAAGCCCGCGACACGGTTGACCGGATTGGGAATGACGCGTGCGCCAACCGGGAACTCCGCCATCAGCACACGGTGCGGATAGGCCTCTGCGCCGAAACGAGCCTCGATTTCCGCCACCGCTTGCGGGTGTCGCTCGAGAGGCACACCCAGCGCAGCAGCGGCCGCCTGCCGCGTGTGATCGTCAGGCGTGGCGCCGATGCCGCCGAAGCTGAACATCAGGTCGCCGCGGGCGACGGAGCCGCGCAGCAACGCCGTAAGGCGCTCGCGGTCGTCGCCGAGATAATGCACGAAGTCGAGCGAGAGCCCGCGCGCGGCGAGCGTGTCGATCACATGGGGCAGGTGCTTGTCCTGCCGCTTGCCCGACAGGATCTCGTCACCGATGATCAGCGCGCCGATGCCCATGGCGAATTATCGCTCAGGCGCGCGCGACCGTGCGCGCATGCCTGTTGTTGCCGTGACGTTCAGGCGTCGGCGGACTCCGGCAGCTTGTCCTGCATCTGGCTCATCATGCTCACGAACGCGCGGTCGATCAGCGGCTCGGCCTCGACCAGGCGCGCGCGGTCGTTGCGGAAGCGCTCGGCCAATTCCTCGGCGGTCATCGACAATGCCTTCTGGCCCTGACGGTTGGTGAACAAGTACGTGCCGCGCAGCGGACTCACCCACGCGAGCTTGGCAAAGGCGAGTTGACCATCGTCTGACTCGAATTCGATCCACATGCCGCGTTCCATGCTGCGGGCGATTTCGAGGTAATCGTCGTCGATGACCTCGCGTTCCGGTTCTGGCGGCTCGGGCACGGCGTCGGTCATGGCCTCGACCAGCGCTTCGGCCTTGGCGGCCAGCGTCGCATCGCCCGCGGCCTTGGCCATTTCCGCCTGGACCTTGGCGGCCTCTGCAACCGCTGCCGTCGGTGAACGCTCCGCGGCAAGCGACGGCTTGACCGCCGCGGCGTGCGCCTCGACCAGGTTCGCCATGAATGTTTCGCGCTCGGCCGGCGGCCAACCCTGGCTGTGCATGCCTGCGGACAGCCGTTTCAGCAGCGAGGGCAGCAACGCCACCAGATGCCTGCGGTCCTCCGGCGACTTCTTCGGCTGGATGCTCCAGACCAGGTCCTCCAGCGTCGTCACCGCGGAACCCCACGCCTCGCTTTCCTCGCCGTCGTTGAGGTAGATGTGAGACAGCGCCGCGTCCCAGTTCTGGCGCAGGAACGACGCCAGGAAGTTGGGCACCGGATAGGCCTCGATCCTGCGTTCGATTTCCGCTTTGGCGACGGCCGAGGCAATCTGTTGCCGGTCGCGCTGGTTGATCTCTTCCGCCGTGGTCTGGATGTTCGTTTCGGCGGCTTTCTCTTCCTCCGCCAGAAACGTTTCCAGCACGACGCGCTGTTCATCGAAGATCGCGAGGTCGTCGGAAAAATTGTCCAGGATGTTGTGGACGATTTCGCTGATCTTCTTGTACAGCGGGTCTTCCTGCCCCATGACCGGGGACCAGCCCAGTCCCGCTTGCGCCAGCGCATTGACCAGCAGGCGCGAAGGATGCGTCTTCTTGGCGAAGAACGCGCCGTCGAGCATCGCGGCCTTCAGCACGGGAATCTGGATGCGCGCCAGCAGCGCCTTGATCCCGTCGGGCAGGTCCTTGGTGTCGAAGATGAAATCGAACAGCATGGCGACCATCTCGATCGTCATCGACTCGATCTGGTTTGCCTTCTGGCCAAGCGGGGATTCCTGCAGGTCCCGCAGCACGTTGTGCATGCCTTGCGGAATGCCCGAGAAGGCGACGGATGCGCCGCCGACGTCGAAGTCCGTCTGGCCCGCCTGCAGTCGGGTCAGGCCCTCATGCAGGTCTTGCGTGGAAATGATCGGCGCACCCGGCACGTATCCGGACGGTGTGGGCGCCATCGGCGAAAACGCATAGCCGCCTGGCGGCTGGATCTGCGGGAAGTCGCCACCCTGCTGCGACGGAGCGCCCATGGGAGCGCCCATCTGGTTGGCCATTGCGGCGCTGAGCACCGAACCGAAAGTGTCGGCCATGCCCTGCGACGCCGCGTGCGGAGCCGACGAGGGCGTCGCACTGCCGTACATGCGCTTGAACATCGCCATGACGTCGACTTCGGGCGCAGGCGCGTTGGCCTTGGCCCTGGCTGCTTCGGCGCGCGCATGGTCACGGTCGGAGGAGCCACCGCGATTGATGATCGACGGGCGGGCAGCGGCCGGGATGACCTTGAGCTTGGCCAGGTGCTGATTCAGTTCGGCGTAGATGACGCTGATGTCACCCATCGGCGCCTGGTTCAGCTCCTTCAGGATCTGGAACTTGATGCGCCGGTCGGTCTTGACGGTCTTCAGCGCCTCGGCGAAAGCCTCGACGATGGCCGCGGGCGAAATGGGATTGGCGTCCGTGCCAAGGTCCGGTCGACCCAACAAGTGACCCAGGCCTCGGTTCAGCGTCAGCAATTCGTCGTGCGAGAGGTTCTCGACGATCCGCGTGATGTTGCCCGTGAGGACCGATTCGTCCATCGACGACGTTTCGACCAGCGTGAGATTCGCGGCGTCCGCCTTGGAAAAGTCGACCTTGTCGGCCGTCTTGCCGGCGATGCGCTCGTTGATCGTTCGGCGCAGCTGCTTTTCGAACTCCGCCATCAGCGCCGGGCGCTCGCCTTTCAACGCGTGTCGGGCATCGAGATAGAGCTGCTGCTCCTCGCGTACATCGGACTTGTTGGCGCGGTCCATGAGCAGTTCGCCCACGCGGTCCATCATCTGCGCGAACGAAATCGTCAGGCGCGAAATGGCGAGATCGCGGCAGTCGCCGAGTATCTTGGTCGTTTCCCGCGGCGTGGCGTGATGTACCGCCGCCTCGGGTTTGATCGTTGCGCTCACGGCATGAATCCGGGTTGTCCTGTCGCCTGCCATCCCTGTTGCCCTTGCCCATCGAGGCGCCCGGGATTCTCGCTCCCGACAGCCTGTCGGTGACCTCGCGATCGCCTTCGGCTGCCTGGTAAATAATTCCCGCGAATTATTAGCAGACAAGCTCTTAGGCAACAAAACCGCGAACTTACTGTAGCACGCGGCATCGACCCTGCCAAACGTCCCGGCGCATAGCTATCGGATGAGGTCCGCCCACGATCGTTCGACCCGCTTGAAGGAAACCGGATAGGGGGTCTTGAGCTCCTGCGCGAACAGCGACACCCGGAGTTCCTCCAGCAGCCACCTGAACGCCTCTAGCGCCGGTTCGGGGCGCCCGGCCTGGGCGTTGCGGTCTGCCCGCTCCCGATAGTTCTGCCAATACCTTGCCACCTGTTCCGCGTGCTTGCCGTCCCGGTCCGGCCGTTCGGCGAATTTGGCGAGCCGCCGGTCGAGCGCCTTGAGGTATCTGGGCAAGTGCTGCAATTGCGGCCACGGCGTCGCCAAAAAAAAACCGGGGTAGACCAGTGCGTCGCGTTGCGACCTTACCTCCGCCGCCAGCCGTGATTGCGCGGGCGGCAAAGCGGCCAGCCTTGGGCCGAGCGCCGCATGTTCGGCCGCAATGTCGGCGAGGAGCCTGAACGCGCCCTCGCCTACCGCGGGGAGCCGCGTCCGCGCGCGCTTGACCTGGTCGGTGAAGGCCCGCTCGTTGCGCGGCAGCGGATCATCGCCGATGAATGCCCGATCGATCGCCGCGGCAAGCACATCGGCCAGAAGCCGGTCGGTCGGCACCGTCGTCTTCAACTGCAACGCCGCCTGGGCGAATCCGGGCCCGCCCTTGTCGAAGCGCGCAGTGGCGTCCTTCAGGTTGAGCCTGAGCAGGCGCATGACGCCCGCGCGGGTCGATGACTCCGCTGCGTCCCGCGTATCGCGCATCGCGAGGGAGACGCTGTCGCCATCATCGACCAGCGCAGGATAACCGGTCAGCCGCTGCGCACCGCGGGTGACGACCAGCGTCTCGGGCAGGTCGCCGAAATCCCATTTGCGGATTCCCCGCTTGTCCTGCACCGGACCGCTGGCGGCAAACGACATTTGCGCGGCCTCGCCCAATTGCGCGCGCAATGCGGCGAGATCGCGTCCCGTGGCCAGTTCGCTGCCGCCCGCGTCGACGACGCGCACGTTGACCGTCAAGTGCGGCGGCAAATCGATGCCGTCCCAGACGTCGGTCGGAGGCGCGTCGCCCAGCCGGTCGCGCAGATAGTTCCGCAGTGCATCCGGTATCGGTGTGGCGGTGTCCGGCAAGGAATCGAGGAACGCGGTGACGACCTCGGACAACGGAATCAGCCGGTTTCGCCAAGCCTTGGGCATTGACTTCAGGTAGTGCGTGACCTTTTCCCGGATCATTCCCGGGACGAGCCAGCTCAAGCGCGCGTCGTCCAGCCGGTTCAACAGCGGCAACGGCACCGTCAGCGTCAGGCCATCGAGTGGATGCCCCGGCGAAAAGCGGTACTTGAGCGGCAGCGTGGTCCCCGCCAGGTCGATTGAGGTCGGATATTGTTCGACGGTGACTTGCGACGCGGCGTGCCGCATCAGGTATTCGCGGGTCAGGAAAAGTATCCGCGGATCGTTGCTCTCCGCCTGCGCGCGCCAGCACTCGAAGGCAACCAGCGAATGCACATGTTCGGGCACGCGTTCGGCGTAGAACGCGGCGATGGTCTCGTCGTCGACCAGCACGTCCTGCCGGCGCGCCTTGTGCTCGAGCTCCGCGACATCCGCGACCTGCTTCCGGTTGTGGGCAAGAAACGCTCCCCGAGTGGCCAATGCGCCCGGCACCAGCGCCTCTCGGATGAAGACGTCGTGCGCGATGTCCGGATCGATCGCGCCGAAGGAAACCATGCGCCTCGCCACCAGCGTCAAGCCGTACAGCGAAACGCGCTGCGCGGCCACGACCTCGCCGCGTTTCTCTTCCCAATGCGGTTCGAAATATTCGCGGGTGACCCGGTCCCCCGCGATCTCCTCGATCCAGTCAGGCTCTACCTTCGCGGCGCAGCGCGCGAACAGACGCGACGTCTCGGTGAGTTCGGCGGCCAGGATCCACTTATTTGCCAAGCCACCGCCGCTGCCCTTGGCCTTACGCGCC
>Ga0207683_10000519_pt1 | contig 35638 bp, 30 predicted proteins | sample KBSM73metaG_FD_184333 | JGI IMG/M metagenome (GOLD analysis project Ga0207683, IMG submission 184333) | Miscanthus rhizosphere microbial communities from Kellogg Biological Station, Michigan, USA - KBS M7-3 metaG (SPAdes) (version 2) | ecosystem: Host-associated > Plants > Roots > Rhizosphere >... | reverse complement strand
CCGGCGGGCAGGCCGCCGGCCGGACCGGATCCGGCGCCGCCAGCACCTACACCAGCTCCAGCGGGGCCGCCAGCGGCCGGACCGGATCGGGCGCGGGCGGCTGGACCACGCCCACGCCGCCGGGATCCGCCACCCGCGGCGCCTACCCGGGCGGCCCCACCGCCCGGCGCGGATCCGCCGGCACGGGCGCCGGCACGGGCGGCAGCCCGTACACCGGCGGCACGGGCGCCGGCGCGGGCGGGAGCGCAACGTCTGGCCCGGCACGGGGTCGGTCAGCGGGGTCCGGAGGGCCGTCCGGCGGCCCACCGGAGGACGCCCCGAGGGAGCGCGGTCAGGGTCCGGGCTGGTCTCCTCCGTGGTGGGCGGGTCCGGCCGGCCGACCGACCGGCACGGTGCCCTGGCAGGGCGGCTCCGGCCGGTCGGGGTGGGACGACTTGTTCGCCGGCACGGGTGGCACCGCGGGCCGCTCCGGCAGGCAACCCTCCGGCGGCGAGGTCGCCCGCGCCCTGCTGGACGCCTTCCGCCGCAGGAGGCGCGACCGCTGAGGCGTGTCGCCCGCGTCACCCGGTCGAAGGTAATAGCCGTCCCATTAGTGGAAAGCTGCAACCTGCAACCACCCGTGCGCGAAAATGACCGGGTCAACGACGAGTCAGCACCACCCGTCCGGCTTGTGGGGCGCTCGACGTCCGCACAGGAGGGTTCTGGTGGCCGCCGACTTGACGTTCGACCGCTTCGGCGCTGACAACCTCGACGACCCGTACCCGCTCTATCGGCGGTTGCGCGCGGAGCAGCCCGTCTTCTACTCGGCCGAGTTCGACGTCTGGGTGGTCAGCCGGTATGACCACGTGCTCCGGGTGCTGATGGACCCGACCCGGTTCTCCTCCGCGTTCCCGGTCCGCACGCCGGCCGTGCCGGCGCCCGGGGTGCCGACCATCCTCGCCGAGGGCCGCCCGGAGGTGCCGGCGCTGGTCAACGAGGACCCGCCGGAGCACCGGCGCACTCGCGACCTGGTCGCGAAGGTCTTCTCGGCGCGGCGGATCGCGGGGTTGCAGCCGCAGGTCACCGAACTCGTGTCCGAACTGCTCGACGGGATCGAGCCGCGCGGGCGGGTCGACCTGGTCGCGGAGTTCGCGCGGCCGCTGGCACTGCGGGCGATCTGCACGCTGCTCGGCCTGCCGGGCTGGGACGTCGCGCGGATCGAGGAGTGGACGGGGCAGCTGGCGCGGCTCACCGCATGCGGCGCGACGGCGGATGAGCAGCGGGCGGCGGCGTGGGAGTCCGTGGAGTTCGAGCGGTATCTGGCCGCCGCGGTGGGCGGGCGTCGGGCCGCGGGACGGGACGACCTGCTGACCGACCTCGTCCGGGTACGGGCGGGCGACACGGCGCCGCTGACCGACGCGGAGATCGTCAGCCTGGCGATCTCGCTGGTGCTCGCCGGGCACGGGACGACCGCGGACCTCCTCGCGAGCGCGCTGGTGCTGCTGCTGCACCGGCCGCAGCTGTGGGCGGCCGCCGGCGACCGGCCGGAGCTGGTGAGCGCGGTGGTCGAGGAGACGCTGCGGATCGACGCGCCGGTGCAGGGGGCCTACCGCCGGGCCGTGTTCGACGTGCAGATCTCCGGTGTCACGATCCCGGCCGGGGCGCGCGTGTTCGCGCTGTTCGCCTCGGCGAACCGGGACGGCGCGGCGTTCGACCGGCCGGAGGAGTTCGACCCCGGCCGGCCGGACCGGGAACGGCACCTCGCCTTCGGCCGCGGCATCCACTACTGCCTCGGCGCCGCGCTGGCCCGGATGGAGGCCGAGACCGGCCTACGCCTGCTCCGCGAACGGCTCCCGGCGCTGCGCCTGGACCCCGGCTTCCGCATCCCGTACGTCCCCGACCTCGTCCACCGCGGCCCCCGATCCCTGCCCGCCACCTGGTGAACGCCGCTGATCGCCGGATCTCACGGCGATCACCCACGCGGCAGCACCCCCACATGGCATCCGCGACCGCGAGCCAAGGACGCCGTAGGCGCCAGTGCGCCCGGTGAGTGGTCAGGAGGCGGCGATGGCTCGGAGGGCTCGGGCTGTCTCGTCGCGACATTCGAGGACGACGCGACGGCAGCCGGCCGGTATCTCGGCGGCGGCGAGGAAGCCGTCGGCGAGCGTGAGCGTCTCGGGCTCGTCGAGCTGCGGGTAGAGCAGCCGGGTGATCTGCAGGGCGACCGCCGGACCGCGGCTCGCCCAGATCTCCGGCAGCGCGGTGAAATAGCGCTCCGCCCACGGCCGCAGCAACTCCTCCTGCCCGTACTGCCAGAACCCGCCGGCCACGGCTCGGGCGAGGTCGTTCGACAGCTCGGCCTGCTCGGTCAGCACCGCGAACGCCTGCTCCTTCGCCGCCGCCAGCGGGCGCGCCGCGAGCGCCGCCGCGTGCTGCCGCTCCCCGGCCGCCGTCGGGTCCTCGCGCAGCTCCGCGTCGAGCCGGTCGGCGTCGGCCCGGCCGAGCGCGGCCAGCCGGCGCAGCACCAACCAGCGCAGGTCTGCGTCCACGACGAGCCCCGGCGGGATCCGGTCCGCCGGTATCCCCCGGTCGTCGACGGACGGGGGTGGCGGCCCCGCGGCGTCCTCCGGACCGTCCACCTCGGGCGGCACCAACAGGCCGTCGATGCGCTCGTCCTCGGCGACGCCGAGGAACGCCTTGACGTAGACCAGCTGCAGGTCGCTGCCGGGCTTGGCCGCCTCCGCGGACGCCCACGCCGCGTCGGCCAGCCGCCGCCGGAACTCCGCCCGCGACCCGACCGGCAGGTAGCGGGTGGCCGCGGTGGTCGCCTGGCTCAGCAGCGTGCGCACCTGCTCGGGATCGTCCTCGACCGCCGCACCGGCCAGCACCGCCTCCACGTACGCCCAGGCCGGCAGCTCGGCGTCCCGGGTCGAGTCCCAGAGCGCGGCCCAGCACAGCGCCCGGCTCAGATCGTCGTCGATCGTCTGCAGGTGCCGCACGAGCGTCTGCGCGGACCGCTCGTCGAAGCGGATCTTCACGAACGCGAGATCGCCGTCGTTGAGCAGCAGCAGGCTCGGCCGCGGCCCGGACACCGGCACCGGCGTCGTCCCCGCGCCCACGTCGACCTCGGTGAGGTCACGCCGGCGCAGCACCCCGTCGACCAGGTCCCAGCGGCCGACGCCGATCCGGGCGAGCCGCGGGGTCGGCGACTCCTGCTCGACCGCCAGCGCGTCGCCGTCCCAGACCGGCCGCAGCGTGCTCACCCCGGTGCTGCGCAGCCACCCGTCGGCCCACGCCCGCAGCTCCCGGCCGCTGCTGCGCTCCAGCGCGTCGAGCAGGTCGGCCAGCGTCGTGTTGCCCCACGCGTGCCGGTCGAGGTAGTCCCGGACGCCGGCGAAGAACGCGTCCCGCCCCACGTACGCCATCAGCTGCCGCAGCACCGAGGCGCCCTTCGCGTAGCTGATCCCGTCGAAGTTGAGCAGTGCGCTCTGGGTGTCCGGGACCTCGGTGGTGACCGGGTGGGTGGTCGGCAGCTGGTCGGCCGAGTAGCCCCAGGCCTTGCGGCCGACCGAGAACGCGGACCAGCTGCCGGGCAGCCCGGTCGCCTCGTCCACGGTCAGCGTGCCGAGCAGCTCGGCGAACGACTCGTTCAGCCACAGGTCGTCCCACCAGCGCATGGTGACCAGGTCGCCGAACCACATGTGCGCCATCTCGTGCGCCACCACGGTCGCCCGCAGCCGCCGCCGGTCGAGCGTCACCTTCGACCGGAACAGGAAGTCGTCGGTGAACGTGACCATCCCCGCGTTCTCCATCGCGCCGGCGTTGAAGCCGGGGACGAAGACCTGGTCGTACGAATCGCCGAACGGGTACGGCCGGCCGAACAGCTCCTGCTGCAGGTCGAAGCTCTGCCTGGTCACGGTGAACAGGTCGTCGGCGTCGAGGTGGTCGCGCATCGACTGCCGGCACCACAGCCCGAGCTCGATCCCGCCGTGCCGGGCCCGCTCGACGTGGTACGGCCCGGCCGCGAGCGTGAACAGGTACGTCGAGATCGGCTCGGTCGGCGCGAACGCCCAGCCAGCGCCGTCCCGGCTCGGGCGGGTGTTGGCGCCGACCACCCAGTCGGGCGGCGCCTGCACGGTCAGGGTGATCGGCGCCTTGAGGTCGGGCTGGTCGAAGCAGGCGAACGTGCGCTGGGCGTCGTCGAGAAAGCTCTGCTGGTAGAGGTAGACCGCGCCGTCGGCCGGGTCGACGGCCCGGTGCAGCCCCTCGCCGGTCACGCTGTAGTCGGCGACCGCGCGCACCTCCAGCTCGTGCCGCCCGGCCGACAGCCCGCGCAGCGGCAGCCGGTTGCCGGCGACCGTGCCGAGGTCGAGCGGCACGCCGTCGAGCACCGCCGACTCCCACACCGGCACCGTGTGCTCGACGAACGTGTCGGCGCCGTCGCGCTGGCACTCGAACACCACGCGCGTCCCGGCGCCGAACCGGGTCGCGGACGGCGCCGCCGTCAGGTCGAGCCACACCTCGTACGACTCGACGCGCAGCAGCGCCGCCCGCTCGGCGGCCTCGTCGCGGCTGAGGTTCTTCACCCCCGGCACCCTAAGCGCTGCTCGCGCTCAGGGCCTGCGCACCTACTTGGAGATGTCGCGGTAGCGCCGGACCGCGAGCGGGGCGAAGATCACCACGAACGCGGCGCACCAGGCGATGGTCATCAGGATCGGGTGCTCCGACGGGAAGCCCGTCCCGTTGACCGGGTTGGGGTTGCCGAACAGCTCGCGCATGGACGCGGTCAGCGTGCTCACCGGGTTCCACTCGGCGACCGGTTGCAGCCACCCCGGCAGCGCCTGCAGCGGCACGAACGCGTTCGACACGAACGTGATCGGGAAGATCGCCGTGAACGCGACCTGCTGCGCGGTCTCCACCGTCGGCGTGAGCTGCCCGAGGTAGACGCCGAGCCAGCTCATCGCGTACGCGAACAGCAGCGCGATGCCGACCGCAGCCAGGAACGAGAGCACCCCGTCGCGCACCCGCCAGCCGATCGCGAGGCCGGTCACCATGAGCACGACCAGGATGCCGGCGTTGTAGACCACATCCGCGATCGTCCGCCCGGTCAGGAACGCCGAGCGCACCATCGGCAGCGACCGGAACCGGTCGACCAACCCCTTCTGCATGTCGTCGGTGATGCCGACGCAGGTCGTCGCCGAGGCGAACGCCAACGTCTGGGCGAAGATCCCGGGCATCAGGTATTCCTTGTAGGACCCGCCGCCGGGCAGCGGGATCGCGCCGCCGAACACGAACGCGAACAGCAGCACGAACATGACCGACTGCAGGATCGCGAACGCGGCCAGCTCCGGGATCCGCGGGATCCGCTTCAGGTTGCGCCAGGTCAGGACGACCGTGTCGGAGAACGCCGAGCCCCGGGTCCGGTCGGCGACGGCGGTAGAGGTCGCGGTCACGACGCCCTCCCCACGGTCGCGGCGGCCGGCTCGGCCGCCGGCTCGTCGGGCCCGTCCGGCTCCGGAGCGGCGCCCTCCTCGGCGCCGTGCCCGGTCAGGGACAGGAACACGTCGTCGAGGGTCGGCCGGCGCAGCGCGACGTCGTCGAGCGGGATGCCGGCCTCGTCGAGGGCCCGCAGCACGCCGACCAGGGACTCGGTGCCGCCGGAGGTCGGCGTGGTCAGCCGGCGGGCGTGCGCGTCGATGGACACCTCGGCTCCGCAGCACCGGCCGAGCACGGCCCGCGCGTTCTCCAGGTCACCGGCCTTGTGCAGGACCACCTCCACCCGCTCGCCGCCGACCTGGGACTTCAGCTCGTCGGCCGTGCCACGGGCGATGATCTTGCCCGCGTCGACCACCGCGATGTCGTCGGCCAGCGCGTCGGCCTCCTCCAGGTATTGCGTGGTCAGCAGCAAGGTGGACCCGGTCCGCACCAGGTCGCGGATGACCTCCCACATCCCGATCCGGCTGCGCGGGTCGAGCCCGGTGGTCGGCTCGTCCAGGAACAGCAGCCGCGGCCGGCCGATCAGCGCCGAGGCGAGGTCGAGCCGCCGCCGCATGCCGCCGGAGTAGGTCTTCACCACCCGGTTGCCGGCGGCGCTCAGCGCGAACTGGTCGAGCAGGGCGGCGGCCCGGCTGTGCGCCTCGGCGCTGGAGAGCTGGTAGAGCCGGCCGAACATCCACAGGTTCTCGGCGCCGGTCAGGTTTTCGTCGACCGCCGCGTATTGCCCCGACAGGCCGATCTCGCGGCGGAGCTGTTGGGCGTCGCGGACGACGTCATGGCCGAGGACGGTCGCCCGGCCGGCGTCGGGCCGCAGCAGGGTGGCCAGCACGCGCACCGTCGTGGTCTTGCCGGCCCCGTTGGGGCCGAGCAGGCCGAGCACGGTGCCCTCCTCGACCGTCAGGTCGAGCCCGTCGAGCGCATGCACCGTGTGCTTGCGCGAGCCGTAGACCTTCGTGAGGCCCTCGGCGGTGATGGCGGGCAACGGTGACCTCCTTCCGAGTCGCGGGCAGGGCGGACTGTCCTGCCGCATCCGAGGCTAACGAGCGGGTCCGACAAAACGCTCCGGACTTTTTGCCGATCCTTGGTGCGACTGAAGTCGGGGGTCGGTCGGGGTGGGTCAGGACAGGCTCACCGCGTGCCCGGACCCGCTGAGCGCGGCGAGCAGCTCCACCCGGTGCTCGGCGCCGCGGGTCTCCACCGACAGGGCGACCTCCACCTCACCGAGGTCGAGGTGCGAGGTGGTCCGGGAGTGCTCGACGTCGACGACGTTCGCGCCGAGCTCGGCCACCAGCGCGAGCAGCCGGGCCAGCTCGCCCGGCCGGTCGGCGATCCGGACCCGGACGGACAGGTAGCGGCCGGCGGCGACCATGCCGTGCTGGACCACCCGCATCAGCAGCACCGGGTCGATGTTGCCGCCGGTGAGCACCGCGACCATCGGCGGCTCCCACCGCCGCGGCTCGGCCAGCACGGCCGCGACCGCCGCCGCGCCGGCCGGCTCGACGACCTGCTTGGCCCGCTCCAGGCAGAGCAGCAGCGCCTTGGAGATCGCCGCCTCGGAGACCGTGACGACCTCGTCCACCACGTTCCGGACCAGTCCGAACGGCAGGTCGCCCGGCCGGCCGACCGCGATCCCGTCGGCCATCGTGGCCATCCGGTCCAGCGGGATCGGATGACCCGCGGCGAGCGAGGCCGGGTAGGCCGCGGCCGCCTCGGCCTGCACCGCGATCACCGCGACGTCCGGCCGCATCGCCTTGATCGCGACGCCGATGCCGGCGACCACGCCTCCGCCGCCGGTCCCGACCAGCACCGTGCGGACCTCCGGGCACTGCTCGAGGATCTCCAGCCCGACCGTGCCCTGCCCGGCCACGATGTCCGGGTGGTCGAACGGGTGCACCAGCACCGCGCCGGTCTCCGCCTCGTATTCGGTGGCCAGCTCGAGGGCCTCGTCCACCGACCCGCCGGCCAGCCGCACCTCGGCGCCGTAGTTGCGGGTCGCGTCGACCTTCGGCAGTGCGGCGCTCACCGGCATGAACACCGTCGCCCTGGTGTGCAGCAGCTGGGCCGCGAGCGCCACTCCCTGGGCGTGGTTGCCGGCGCTGGCCGCGACGACGCCGACCGCGCGCTGCTCGGGCGTCAGCCGGGAGATCCGGGTGTAGGCCCCGCGGATCTTGAAGGACCCGGTCCGCTGCAGGTTTTCGCACTTCAGGTGGACGGGGCCGCCGGCGGCCGCGGCCAGCACGCGGCTGTGTTCGAGTGGCGTCATCCGGATCACGCCGTCCAGCAGTTTCCGCGCCGCCCGCACGTCGTCGAGATCCACGCTCCGCACGAGGGATCACCGTACCTTGACGAGCCTTATCGGTAAGTTGTAGCTTACGGTTCGTGGAGACTTACGGATCGGCGGCACTCGCCGCGCTGGGTGACCCCACCCGGCAGGCGATCGTCGAGCTCCTCGCGGCCGGTCCGCAGGCCGTCGGCCAGCTCGCCGAGCAGCTGCCGGTCTCCCGGCCCGCGGTCTCCCAGCACCTGCGCGTGCTCAAGGAGGCCGGCCTGGTCACCGACCGCGCGGTCGGCACCCGGCGGCTCTACCAGCTCGACCCGACCGGGGCGGACGCCGTGCGCGCCTACCTCGACCGGTTCTGGACCAGGGCGCTCGACGCCTTCAAGGCGGCGGTCGAGCGCGACGAGGAGGAGACATGACCATGGCAGCCAGCCAGACCGAGGTCCGCCAGCAGGTGACGGTGGCGGTGCCGGCGGACAAGGCGTTCGCGTTCTTCACCGAGCGGTTCGACGACTGGTGGCCGATGTCCCACCACATCGGCGCGGAGATGCCGGCGGCCAGGGTGATCGAGTCCGGCGTCGGCGGCCGGTGGCTCGACCGGGCCACCGACGGCACCGAGTGCGTCTGGGGCTCGGTGCTGGTCTGGGAGCCGCCGCACCGGCTGGTGCTGTCCTGGGCGATCGACGGCCGGTTCGAGCTCGACCCCGATCCGGCGCGCGCCTCCGAGGTCGAGGTCACGTTCACCCCGGACGGCGCCGGCACCAGGGTCGAGCTGGTGCACCGGCACCTCGACCGGCACGGCGAGACCTGGCCCGCGCTGGCCCGCGCGGTGGCCGCGGACGGCGGCTGGCCGACGATCCTGCACCAGTACGCGGCCGCGCTCGACCTGCCGCCGGTCCGTGCCTCGGTCGTCGTCGCCGCGCCCGTGGAGAAGGCCTGGCGGGTCTACACCGAGCAGTACGGCAGCTGGTATCCGAAGGGCCACTTCCTGGGTGACGGCCCGGCCGAGACCGTGGTCATCGAGCCGCAGGCGGGCGGCCGGTGGTACGAGAAGCAGCCGGACGGCTCCGAACCGGAGTGGGGCCGGGTGCTGACCTGGCAGCCGCCGCACCGGCTGGTGCTGTCCTGGACGATCGGCACGGACTGGAAGCCGGACCCCGACCCGGCGCACTGGTCCGAGGTCGAGGTGCTGTTCTCGGCGGTGCCCGGCGGGACCAGGGTCGACCTGGAGCACCGCTACCTCGGCCGGCTCGGCGACGCGGCCGCGTCGATCCACGAGGGCGTGTCCCACCCGGACTTCGGCCACCCCTACTACCTGCGCCGGTTCGCCGCCGCGGCGGAAGGCCGGCCGGTCGACTGAGCCACGCCCCGTCCGGGGTCTCCCGATTCCGGTTACCCGCCAGTACGGTCGGGGGCATGGCTCTCGCAGTGCACCCGCCGGTCGAGCGGCCGCCCGGCCCGGAGCTTGGCCGGCTGGAGCTGCTGCGGCTGCTGCGGTCCCGGCAGCTCACGTCATACCTGGACCGGGCGGTCGAGGTCGCCCCCGAGCTGGCGCACTTCCGGATCGGTCGCGAGCACGCCTACCTGGTCGGCACGCCGGAGCTGGTGCGCGAGCTGTTCGGCCCGCTCGGCCGGGTCGGGCGCAAGGGCCGCGGGCTGGAGCAGACCAGGGTGCTGCTCGGCGACGGCCTGCTCACCAGCGAGGGCGACCTGCACCGGCAGCAGCGGCGGCTGATCCAGCCCGCGTTCCACGCCACGCGGATCGACGCGTACGCGCGGATCATGCGCACGGCGGCGGCCGAGCTGCCCGAGCGGGCCGGCTGGGCGGACGGCGCCGTGCGCGACATGGCCGCGGACATGGCCGCGCTGACCCTGCGGATCGTCGGACAGACGCTGTTCGCCGCCGACCTCACCGACGACTCGACGGCGGTCTCGGCCGCGCTGGCCGAGCTGCTCGGCCGGTTCCAGCGGGTGATGGTCCCGGGCGGGGCGCTGCTCAACCGGCTGCCGCTGCCCTCGACCCGGGTGCTGATGAGCGCGATCTCCGAGCTCGACACGGTGGTCGGGCGGCTCATCGCCGAGCAGCGGGCCGGGCTCGGCGACGACGGCACGGTACTGGCCATGCTGCTGCACGCGCGGGACGAGGACGGCCGGCCGATGCCGGACCGGCTGGTCCGCGACGAGGTGCTCACGCTGATGCTGGCCGGGCACGAGACCACGGCCAACGCGCTGGACTGGACCTGGCTGCTGCTGGACCGCAACCGGGCCGCGGCCGACCGGCTGCACGCCGAGCTGGACGCCGCGCCGGCGAACCCGCGGCTGGCCGAGCTGCCGTACACGCACGCGGTGATCGCCGAGTCGATGCGGCTCTACCCGCCGGCGTGGGTGATCGGCCGGCGGATGACCGCGGACGTGACGCTGGCGGGCTGGTCGATCCCGGCCGGCTCGCTGGTGCTCGCGTCGCAGTGGGTCGTCCACCGGGACGCGCGGTGGTGGCCGGACGCGCACGCGTTCACCCCGGAGCGCTGGCTGACCGCGGACGGCCGCTACGACGAGGCGGCGCCGGGCCAGCCGCGCGGCGCCTACTTCCCGTTCGGGATGGGCCGGCGGGTCTGCATCGGCGAGTCGTTCGCCTGGACCGAGGCGGTGCTCGCGCTCGCCGCGCTGGCCCGCGACTGGGCGCCGACGCTGGTCCCCGGCCACCCGATCGCGCTGCGCCCGGCGGTCACCCTGCGGCCCATGCACGGTCTGCGCATGGTGCTGCACCGCCGCTGAGCACGGGATTTCGCCGGGGGCTGAACCGGAGGGCTCTCCGTGCGGTCGTTCGGAGGCCGACGTACGGTCGTCAGGTGAGCACCCCGCCCCCGATCACCACCCTCGGCGCCCTGCGCGCCTCCGGCCACATCCACCGCGGCGTCAAGGCCGAGATCCGGGAGAACCTGCTGGCCCGGCTCGCCGCCGGCGAACCGTCCCTGCCCGGCATCGTCGGCTTCGAGGACACCGTGACCCCGGAGGTCGAGCGCGCGCTGCTGGCCGGCCACGACATGGTCCTGCTCGGCGAGCGCGGCCAGGGCAAGACCCGGTTGATCCGTACCCTCGCCGGCCTGCTGGACGAGTGGACGCCGGTGATCGCCGGCAGCGAGCTCAACGAGCACCCGTACGCGCCGATCTCGGTCTGGGGACACCGGATCGTGGCCGAGCGCGGCGACGAGACGCCGGTGGCCTGGAAGCACCGGTCGGAGCGGTACGGGGAGAAGCTGGCCACGCCGGACACCAGCGTCGGTGACCTGATCGGCGACGTTGACCCGATCAAGGTGGCCGAGGGCCGCACGCTCGGCGACCCGGAGACCGTGCACTACGGGCTGGTGCTGCGCACCAACCGCGGCATCTTCTCCGTCAACGAGCTGCCCGACCTGGCCGAGCGGATCCAGGTCGCGCTGCTCAACGTGCTGGAGGAGCGGGACGTCCAGGTGCGCGGCTACCAGCTGCGGCTGCCGCTGGACATCCTGCTGATCGCCAGCGCCAACCCGGAGGACTACACCTCCCGCGGTCGCATCATCACCCCGCTCAAGGACCGGTTCGGCGCCGAGGTGCGCACCCACTACCCGCTCGACCTGGCCGACGAGCTCGAGCTGGTCCGGCAGGAGGCGGCGCTGGTCTGGGACCTCGAGGGCACCCACCCGGCCCCGGTCGTGCCCGACCACGTGCTCGAGGTCGTCGCCCGGTTCACCCGGGCGGTCCGGGAGGCGCCGCAGGTCGACCAGCGCTCCGGCGTCTCGGCCCGGTTCGCGATCGCGTCGGTGGAGACGGTGGCCGCCTCGGCGGTACGGCGGGCCGCGCTGACCGGCGAGCAGCTGGCCGTCGCCCGGGTCTGCGACCTGCCGGCGGTGGTGCCGGCCTCGCGGGGCAAGGTCGAGTTCGAGGACGCCGACGAGGGCCGGGAGACGGAGGTGCTCGAGCACCTGCTGCGGCGGGCCACCGCGGACACCTTCCGGGCCCGCCTGGCCGGCCAGGACCTGTCCGCGCTGCAGTCGAAGTTCGACGAGGGGCTTTCGGTGGAGACCGGCGACCTGGTCCCGGCGGACGAGCTGCTGCGCCAGGTCGGCACGTTCCCCACCCTGGCCGCGCTGCTGTCCCGGCTGGAGCCGGCCTCCGGGCCGGAGGGCTCCTCGGCCGTCGGGCTCGCCGCCGCCGCGGTCGAGTTCGCGCTCGAAGGGCTGCACCTGCTGCGCCGGCTGGCGAAGGACGACATCGGCGGCGGCCGCACGGTCTACGGAGGCTGACCATGGCCCGATCCGGCTACCGGTACGGCGCCTGGCACGGCGGGCCCGACCCGCTGGAGCCACCGTTCGACGTGCGCCGGGCGCTGGACGAGATCGGCGACGACGTGCTGGCCGGGGCGTCGCCCGGGGAGGCGCTGCGCCGGCTGCTCCAGCAGGGCACTGGCGACCCGGGCGGGCTGCGCGGGCTGGACGAGCTGCGCCGCAAGGTGCGCCGCCAGGCCCGGCAGGCGCGCCGGCGCGGGCGGCTGGACGGCACGCTGGAGCAGGTGCGCGAGCTGCTGGACCGGGCGCTGGCGGCCGAGCGGCGGGAGCTGTTCCCCGACCCGGACGACTCGGCCCGGTTCGCGGAAGCGCAGCTGGACGCGCTGCCGGACGACCCGGCCCGCGCCGTCCGCGAGCTGTCGGACTACCAGTGGCGCTCGGACGAGGCCAGGCAGGCGTACGAGGAGATCAAGGACCTGCTGCGGCGGGAGGTGCTGGACAGCCAGTTCCGCGGGATGCGGGACGCGCTGCGCGGCGCCAGCGCCGAGGACATGGCCCGGATCCGGGAGATGATCTCCGCGCTGAACGACATGCTCGAGGCCGACGCCCGCGGTCAGCACACCCAGGAGCAGTTCGACCGGTTCATGGCCGAGTACGGGGAGTTCTTCCCGGAGAACCCGGCCGACCTGGCCGAGCTGGTCGACACGCTGGCCCGCCGGGCGGCGGCCCAGCAGCGGCTGCTGGACAGCCTGTCCGACGAGCAGCGGCAGGAGCTGGCCGACCTGATGGCCGGTGCGATGGGCGACGCCGGGCTGGCCGGCGAGCTGGAGCGGCTGCAGCAGGGGCTGCGGGCGGCCCGGCCGGACCTGCGCTGGGGTGGTCGCGAGCGGATGGACGGCGACCGCCCGCTCGGGCTCGGCGACGCGACCGGCGCGCTGCAGGAGATCGCCGACCTGGAAGAGCTCGACGCGATGCTCGACCAGGACTACCCGGGCGCCTCGCTGGACGACATCGACCCCGAGCTGGTGGAGCGGGCGCTCGGCCGGCAGGCGGTCGACGACGTGGAGGCGCTGCGCCGGATCGAGCGGGAGCTGCAGCGGCAGGGCTACCTCAACCGCAGCGGCGGTCAGCTGGAGCTCACGGCGCGGGCGGTGCGGCGGCTCGGGGCGACGGCGCTGCGCCGGGTGTTCTCGGTGCTCGATTCCGGCGGCCGCGGGACGCACGACGTCCGGGACGCCGGCGCCGCGGGCGAGCCGACCGGCTCCTCCCGCGGGTGGGAGTACGGCGACGAGCAGCCGCTGGAGGTCGTCCGGACGGTCCGCAACGCGGTGCTGCGGGCCGGTCCCGGCCCGGTGAAGCTCGCGGTCGAGGACTTCGAGGTGATCGAGACCGAGCGGCGCACCTCGGCGACGGTCGCGCTGCTGGTCGACCTGTCGTACTCGATGGCGCTGCGCGGGACCTGGGGCGCGGCCAAGGCGACCGCGCTGGCGCTGCACTCGCTGGTCACCACGGCCTACCCGCAGGACAAGATCGAGATCATCGGGTTCTCGAACTACGCCAGGGTGATCTCGCCGACCGAGCTGGCCGGGCTGTCCTGGGACATGGTGCAGGGCACCAACCTGCAGCACGCGCTGATGCTCGCCCGCCGGCACCTGGACCGCTACCGGGACGGCGAGCCGGTGATCATGGTCGTCACCGACGGCGAGCCGACCGCGCACCTGTCCCGGGACGGGCACCCGGAGTTCGCCTGGCCGCCGCTGCCGGAGACGCTCGCGGTCACGCTGGCCGAGGTCGAGCGGTGCACCCGGCGCGGGGCGACGATCAACGTGTTCATGCTCGACGAGGAGCCGGCGCTGGTCCGGTTCGTGGACGAGCTGGCCCGGCGCAACGGCGGTCGGGTCTTCTCCCCGCGCCCCGAGCGCCTGGGCGAGTACGTCGTCAGCGACTACCTCCGTGCCCGCCGCGGCCGCCGCACCCGAAGAGCCGGCTGAGCAGAACCATCCGGCCGGGCCAGCACGTCCATCCTGTGTGCGGGACGACGACGGGTTCGCAGCGTTCGCGAGCGCCAACGCGCGCCGGCTGCGGCACGCGGCCCGGCTGCTGACCGGTGACGACGCCCGGGCCGAGGACCTGCTGCAGACCGCGCTGGTCCGGACCTACCTGCGCTGGGACCGGATCCACGCCGACGACCCGACCGCGTACGTCCGGCGGGTGCTCTACACGGTGCACACGGACTGGTGGCGGCGCCGGTGGCGGCACGAGTACGTGGCGGCCGAGCTGCCGGACCGGGAGTCGTCCGGCGACCAGGCCGCGGACATCGCCGAACGGCTGCGGCTGCGGGACGCGCTGGCCCGGCTGACCCGGCGGGAGCGCGCCGTCGTGGTCCTCCGGTTCTACGAGGACCTCAGCGAGCGGGAGACCGCCGAGACGCTCGGGATCGCCGTCGGCACGGTGAAGAGCACGTGCGCGCGGGCCCTGGCCAAGCTGCGCGTCTCCCCGCAGCTCACGGACCCGGTGGAGGAGGCACGATGACCGACCTGACCGAGTTGCGAGCGGCGCTGTCGGACGACACGACACCGACCGGGATCGACCTCCCCGCCGTACGGGCCCGGGCCCGGCGTACTCGCCGGCGGACCCTGCTCGCCACCTCGGCGGCCACGCTCGCCGTGGTAGCCGCCGTCGCCGTGCCCACCGCCCTGGCCGGCCGTGGGCGACACCAGCAGGTGCCCGCGGCAGCGGCGGCCGACGTGACGCTGCGTTGCCCGCGGTCCCCGTTCGACCATCGTGACAGCCGGCCGCTGGTGCCGTTCCCGGCTCGGCAGCTGCTGATCTGCGAGTACGGGGCCGGGCCACCCGGATCGACGCTGGCCGGCGCGACCGTCCAGCAGACCGGCGCGGTCGTCGCCGCGGTCGCGCGGCAGCTGCAGGACACCGCGCGTGAGATGACCGGCCGGCCGTGCACGCTGCAGCTGGAGAGTCCGGTGGTGCTCGAGTTCGGGGCGGCGGACGGGCGGACCGCGACGGTGACCACGCAGCGGAGCGGGTGCGGGCTGGTCCCGGATCCGGCGCTGCAGAAGATGCGGCAGGCGCCTGGGGCGACAGGTTGCCCGGCCACGCAGCCGGCCCCGTCCGGTGGGTCGGCCGACGAGATGCTGCCGGCGGGCACGGACGGCCTGCTGGTCTGCGGGTACTCCGGCAGTTCTCTGGACAGCAGCACGCCGCTGGTCGCAGCGGCGGCGCTCGCCGGCCGGCCGGCCGCCACGCTGGTCGGGCAGGCCAACGCGCTGCCGGCGACGCAGGGCGAGCCGAGCTGCCCGTCGACGGGATCCCTCCGTCAGGCGGTGATCGTCGGCCTCGGACCGGAAGCGGGAGCGCGGGTGTTCGTCAACCTGCACTGCTCGGTGGTGACCAACGGGACCCGGAAGGCCTTGCTCGGTCCGGACCTCGAGGACACGCTGAGCGCGCTGGTCGGCTGAACCCCGCCCGAGCCCCGATGAGGGCTCGGGCGGGTGCCGGCGTGCGGTCAGATGGCGGTCTGTGAGGTGATCGAGTAGAGCCGCAGTCCGGACCGGATCAGCAGCGTGCCCTTTCCGTTCGCGGTCACCATCGTGTCGAGGGTGGTGCCCGGCGCCGACACGGTCTGCCCGACGAAGGACTGGCTGCCGTTGTTGCCGCGGGCGTAGAAGACGCCGTTGCCGGTCGTCCACGCCACGAACTGGGAGCCTGAGGTCGTGCCGACCCGCGGCCCGTCGCCCGGGGTCAGGAAGACGTGACTGGTCCAGGCGCCGGTGGTGTTCTCGGCCTCGACGATCCGGCCGTCCCGGACGAAGGCCAGGAACGTGAACCCGCTGATCCGCTTCACGTCGGCGGTGCGGTTGTCCGTGCCGTCCGAGCTGAAGACCCGGCTGGACCACGCGGTGTTCGCGTTGGTGGCCACCCAGAGGTCGGCCGGTCCGGGCTGCTCCGGCGCGGTCCGCCGGGTCCAGGCCAGCACGGCGCCGTTGCCGTCCAGGCTGATCGACGGTTCGGTGTTGTCGACGTTCGACGCCGTGAAGGTGATCTGCTGGTGGTCCGCGGCGGTCCCGTACGTCTTCGCCTGGAACAGCTGCTGCGGCGCGAACTCGCCGCCCGGGCCGACCTGCTCGGTCCACACCGCCCACCAGCGGCCGTTCTCGGCCCCGATGTCGGCGGTCGGCGTCACGACCTGGTGGCCGGCGGCCGTGGACAGCACCCGGGTCGGGTTGAAGGTGCCACCGTGCGTGCGCTTGGTGACCCCGATCCCGCTCGGGTGGCCGGCCGCGTCGGTCATCAGGTAGACGAGATAGGTCGCGGTCTCGTCCGCGTCCACCCCGAGCACGACCCCCCGGTACGGCGACAGCTGCCGGGTGTAGCCCTGGGTGCCGCCCTGGACGTAGTAGATCGAATGCGAGCAGGCGTTGAATCCGGCGAACCCGCGGATCGTGCCGGCGCCGAAGGCGGCGTCGGCGCTGCCCGGTGTGGTCGCGCACGGTGGCGCCACGACGGTCACCGGTGGGCTGAAGCCGTCGGCTGCGTAGGCCGACGACGGTAGTGCCACCGCGGCCAGGCTGGCCGCGGCGACGATGGCGAGACGACGGAACATGGTGGCCCCCTCCTCGGGTATGGCTACCCGACCCCTGTGGATCCAGAGACGCGCACCCTCGCGACCCGGTTGTCATCGGGAGCGTTCGGGCAGCGGTGCTGACCGTTCGGGCAGGTGCTCGGTCCCCCGCCGCCCGGCCGTCCCCGCCCGGGACCCCCGGTCTAGGCTGGCGCGACGTGCGGGCCGTTCTGGTGATCCATGTCGTGTTGGCGATCTTCCTGATCGGGCCGCTGGTGGCGGCCGCGAACCAGGTCGCGCGGGAGCTGCGCAGCGGCTCGGCCGGGACGGTCCGGCTGCTGAGCCGCACCGTGACGATCTACGGCTGGGCCTCGCTGCTCGTCGGCATCGTCGGGTTCGGGCTCGTGCGGGACCGGTTCTCGTTCTCCGACGGCTGGCTTATCGCCTCGATCGTCCTGTTCGTCGTGGCCAGCGTGCTGATCCTCGCCCTGCTTGTGCCGATGCTCCGCCGCGCGGGCGCCGGACCGGGAACGGAGGCGGCCGGCACGGCCACCCTCGCCCCGCGCGCGGCCGCCCTCGCCGGCGTCGCCAGCCTCTGCTACGTGGCCGTCGCCGTCCTCATGACCTGGAAGCCAGGGCACTAGGGGTTGACGGCGCGTGCCCTCCGGCTCACCGGCTGGCAGAATGGGCGTCGTGCCCGTCCGGACCCGCCGTCCCCGGCTGCTGCCGGCAGCGCTGCTCGCGTCGGCGCTCGTGGTGGGGACCGGCGGAGGGGTGCTGCTCGCGACCACCGGGTCGGCTCCGTCGACCACGGACGCCTGCGCCAACGGCAGCGAGTTCGTGACGGTCCGGCCGGTGGTCGACAACGACGCCTGGAAGCCCGCGATGCCGGCCGGTCCCAGCCTCGCCGGCTGCCTCAACTCGGCCAAGCTCGACAAGGCCGCCTCCGACCCGGCCGCCAAGCGCGGCTGACCCGTCCCGCGAGCCGCGTCGTCAGCTGATCCTCGGCAGCCGCTGGTCGGTCGCCAGCACCGTACGGAACGGGTCGCCGCGCTCGGCCAGCCGCCGCGGCACGTCCGCCATCCGGACGCCGTCCGGCCGCAGGCCAGGGTCGTCGAGCTCGTCCCAGTCGATCGGCGCCGAGACCGGGGCGTGCGGCGCCGCCCGCGGGCTGTACGGCGCGACCAGCGTCTTGTTGACCGCGTTCTGGGTGTAGTCCAGCCGGGCGTGCCCGCCCCGGTCGCGTACCGTCCACTGCCAGCTGACCAGGTCCGGCACCACGCCGCCGACCGCCCGGGACAGCTGCTCCACCCACGCCCTGGTCTCCTCGAACGACGGCCCGCGGGCGACCGGAACCCAGATCTGGATGCCGCGCCGGCCGGTCAGCTTCGGCTGGGCCCGCACGCCGAGGTGGTCCAGCGCGGTCCGGTGCAGCCGGGCCAGCGTGAGGATGTCCTCGAACGAGGTCGACGGGCCGGGGTCGAGGTCGATCAGGGCGTACGTCGGCTGTCGCGGCGCGTCGGTCTTCGAGGTCCAGGCGTGCCACTCCAGCGCACCGAAGTTCGCCGCCCAGACCAGCGCGGCCGGCTCGTCCACGACCAGGTAGGTGGTGGTGTCGCCGTCCTTGGCGTCCGGGTTGTCCCAGCGCGGCACCCAGTCCGGGGCGTGGTCGGGCAGCTGCTTCTGCCAGAAGCCCTTCGTGCCGGCGCCGCCCGGGAAGCGGTGCATGTTCAGCGCCCGGCCGGCCAGGTAGGGCAGCACGGTCGGCGCGATGCAGGCGGCGTACCGGACCAGGTCCCGCTTGGTGACCCCGCCCGGGAAGATCTCCTTGTCCAGGTTGGACAGTCGCAGTTCGCGGCCGAAGACCGGCCAGGTCCCCCCGCTGCCCAGCGCGTCCAGCGCGGTCAGCTCGTCCTGGCTCGGCGGGTCGACCACCGGCGCCTTGAGCGGTACCGAGGCCCGCGCGGCCGGCAGGTCCGAGCGCCACAGCCGCTCCGGGTCGGCCTTCACCTCGTCGTTCGTCCGTCCACTGAGGACGGACCGGGGATGGTCCTCCGGGTCCCAGCCGGGCACCGCGTGCTCGTCCCGCTTGTGCAGCAGCAGCCACTGCTCCTTCGCGGCGGGCTCGCGGTCCCGGCGGATCAGCACCAGCCGGCCGGTCAGCTTCTGCCCGTGCACCTCCGCGTGCAGCTCGCCGGCGGCGACCGCGGCGACCGGGTCGTCGGTCTTCACCGGCTCCCAGGTGCCGATGTCCCAGACGATCACGTCGCCGCCGCCGTACTGGCCGGCCGGGATGACGCCCTCGAAGTCCAGGTATTCGATCGGGTGGTCCTCGACGTGCACCGCGTTGCGCCGGACCGCCGGGTCCAGCGTCGGGCCGCGCGGCACCGCCCAGCTCGCCAGCACTCCGTCCATCTCGAAGCGCAGGTCGTAGTGCAGCCGGCTGGCCCGGTGCCGTTGCACCACGAACCGCAGCGGCCCCGCAGCCGGCGCCCGGCCGCCGGCCGGCTCCGGGGTGCGGTCGAAGTCGCGCTTGCGCCGGTACGTCCCGAGCCGCTCGGTGCCCACGCTCTGCGCGTTCCCGACCGGAGGCGCCCTCACACCCCGCGGGTCAGCCCAGCGCCTGGATGAGATCGGCCAGCAGGTCGTCGACCGACTCGATCCCGACCGACAGCCGGACCAGGTCGACCGGCACCTCGAGCGGCGAGCCGATCGCGGACGCGTGCGTCATCCGGGCCGGGTGCTCGATCAGCGACTCGACGCCGCCGAGCGACTCGCCGAGGATGAACACCCTGGTCTGCTCGCACACCCGCAGCGCCGCCGGCTCGCCGCCGACCAGGGTGAACGAGACCATGCCGCCGAACCCGCGCATCTGCTTGGCCGCCACCTCGTGTCCGGGATGGCTCGGCAGCCCCGGGTAGTACACCGACGCCACGGCCGGGTGCGCGGCGAGCATCTCGGCGATGCGCAGCGCGTTGGCGCTGTGCCGGTCCATCCGTACGCCCAGCGTCTTCACCCCGCGCAGCACCAGCCAGCAGTCGAACGGCCCCGGCACCGCGCCCATCGCGTTCTGGTGGAACCGCAGCTGCCCGGCCAGCTCGCCGTCGGCCAGCACCAGCGCGCCGCCGACGACGTCCGAGTGGCCGCCGAGGTACTTGGTGGTCGAGTGCACGACCACGTCGGCGCCGAGCGCCAGCGGCTGCTGCAGGTACGGGGAGGCGAACGTGTTGTCGACGACGAGCAGCGCCTCCCGCTCGTGCGCGAGCTGGCCGAGCGCGGCCAGGTCGGAGATGCCGAGCAGCGGGTTGGACGGCGTCTCGCACCACAGCACCTTGGTCGCCGGCGTGAACGCCGCCCGCACCGCGTCGAGGTCACCGAGGTGCACCGCGGTGTGCTCGACGCCCCAGCCGGCCAGCACGGTGGCGATGAGCCGGAAGCTGCCGCCGTACGCGTCGTCGGGCAGCACGACGTGGTCGCCGGGCCGCAGCACGGTGCGCAGCAGGGTGTCCTCGGCGGCCAGCCCGGAGGCGAACGCCAGCCCGTGCGCGCCGCCCTCCAGCGCGGCCAGGCACTCCTCGAGCGCGGTCCGGGTCGGGTTGGCCGAGCGGCTGTACTCGTACCCGCCGCGCAGCCCGCCGACCCCGTCCTGCTTGTACGTCGAGGTCTGGTGGATCGGCACGACCACCGACCCGGTGCTCGGGTCCGGCTCCTGCCCCGCGTGGATCGCCAGCGTCTCGAACCCGTACCGCTCGTCCATGGCGCGCGAGGCTACCCCGCTCACTGATATCCGGACGCCTGCAGGGTGAACAGCTCGGCGTACCGGCCGCCCGCGGCCATCAGCTCGTCGTGGCTGCCCTGCTCGACCAGCCGTCCCTCGTGCAGGACGTAGATCCGGTCGACGTGCCGGACGTTCGCCAGCCGGTGACTGATCAGCACTGTGGTCCGGTCGCCGCCGCGCGAGCGCAGCTGCCGGAACAACGCGTGTTCGGCCCGGGCGTCCAGGGCCGCCGACGGCTCGTCGCAGATCAGCAGCGGGGCGTCGCGGTACGCCCCCCGCGCTGCCGCAAGCCGCTGCCATTCCCCACCCGACAGCTCCTGCCCGCCCACGAACGTCAGGTCGAGCAGCGTGTCGTAGCCGTGGCTGAGGTTGCGGATCATCGCGTCGGCGCCGACCACGGATGCCGCCGCGACGGCGCCGCGGCCGTCGGCGTCGGCTCGCCGGAGGTTCCCGACCTGGATGCTCTCCCGGGCGGTGAACGGCCAGTGCAGCACGTCCTGTCCGACCACGGCGATGTGCCGGCGCAGGTCGTCGTGGGGCAACTCGGACACGGGCACGCCGTCCCACCGCACGGCGCCGGCGCTCGGTACCCAGAGCACGGCCAGCAGCCGGGCCAGGCTGGTCTTGCCGGAGCCGTTCTCCCCGACGAGGGCGACCGTCTCGCCGGCCCGCAGGGTCAGGCTCACGTCGTCCACGGCCGGCCGTGAGGTTCCCGGATAGTGCAGGCTGACCCGGTCGAGGCTCAGCTCTCGGAACGGCCCGGGTGCCGGTCGGATCGCCGGCAGCGGCAGCCGGGTCGAGGCCCGGGCGATGAAGTCGGTGTAGTCGGCGAAGTAGAGGGCCTCCTCGTAGAGGCTGTTGACAGCGAGAACGGCCTGTTGCAGTGACGCGCGCACGGTCTGCAGCGCGACCACGCCGGACGCGGCGGCAGCGAGTGGCACCCGGTCGGTCGCGATGAGCCAGCCCAGCACGGTCCACACGCCGGCGCCGGCGATTCCGGCCAGCGCGTTGCCGGCCGCCCGGGAGGTCGTCTGCCCGTGGACCACCTCCATGTCCGCGGCGATCTCGGCCGCCTGCACCGCCTGGAACTGCTCGAGCAGGAACTCGCGCATCCCGTAGGCGCGCAGCTCCGCGGCCTCCGCTCGGTCGGTCATGAGGTACTCGAGCACCCACAGGCGGCGCTGCCGGGAGATGCGGCGCAGCAGGCTCGCGTACCGGATTCGAGCCGAACGGACGGACGCCCACCCGAGCGGGGCGGCCGCCAGGAGCATCAGCGGCACCAGAACCGGATGCACGAGCAGCAGCGCGACCATCGCGGAGACGACCCCGACCAGTCCGGACAGCAGGTCCACCGCCGCCCCCACCAGCTCACCCGCCGCCTCGGTGCCGCGGGCGCGAACCCGCTGCACCTCGTCGGCGAACCCGGGGTCGTCGAACGCCGCGGCGTCGACCTGCGTGGTGAGCCGGACCAGCTGCAGCTCGGCCGCGGCGAGGACCTTGGGCTGGAGCCGGGCCTGGGCCCAGCCGGAGGCCGTGCTCAGGGCCGACCGCAGCGCGAGCGCCGTCGCGACCAGCAGCAGAGCGGGCAGCGCGGATCGCACCCGCTCGACGGTCGGGCCGGCGGTGAGCAGCGCCGCCGCGACGTTGGACGTGGCGAGCACCCCGAGCGCGGTGAAGATGCCAGTGGTGGCGGTGAGGATGACGGCGAGTGCGGTGTCCCGCGGCGATGCCTGCCAGCCGAGCCGTCCGGCGCGGGAGAGCAGAGCCGGCAGCCGGCGCAGCATCGCCAGGAACGACGTGCCCGTGACCGCGTCGGAATGGCCGAACCAGCTCGGCACCGACAGCGGGGCGGTCGCCGACCGGACCGGCTCCGCCGCCTCCGGCACGGCGGGCTCAGTCCGCGTACAGCGACTCGATGACCGGGGCGTAGGCGGCGAGGACGCCGCGGCGCTTGAGTTTCATCGTCGCGGTGAGCTGCGCGGAGTCGGGCAGCCACTCGTCCGGCAGGATCGCGACCTTCTTGATGCTCTCGACCTGGGAGACCCGGCCGTTGATCTCCGCCACGCCGCGTTCCAGCTCGGCCCTGACCTGCGGGGCGGCGGCGAGCTCGGCGAGCCCGGTCGGCAGGCCCTGCCGGGCGGCCCAGCCCGGCGCGACCTCGGGGTCGAGCACGAGCAGCGCAACCAGGTAGCGCCGCCCGTCGCCGACCACGCACGCCTGGCCGACCAGCGGCAGCGACTTGAGCATCGCCTCCAGGTTCGCCGGGGACACGTTCTTGCCGCCCGCGGTGATGATCAGCTCCTTCTTGCGGTCGACGATCGACAGGTAGCCGTCGTCGTCGAACCGGCCGATGTCGCCGGTGTGCAACCAGCCGTCGGCGTCGAAGGTCTCCGCGCTGCGCTCCGGGTCGTCCAGGTAGCCGGGCGACACGATCGCGCCGCGGGCGAGCACCTCGCCGTCGTCGGCGATGCGGACCTCCACCCCGGGCAGCGGCTTGCCCACCGTGCCCGGCTTCACCCGGTAGGGCTCCCAGGTCATCGCGCCGGTGTTCTCGCTCATCCCGTACACCTCGGAGAACGGGAGGCCGATCGAGCGCAGGAAGTGCATGACGTCGACCGGCAGCGGGGCGGCGCCGGAGAAGCAGTAGTAGAGCTGGTCGAGCCCGACCTTCGCCCGGATCGGCGCGAAGACAGCCGCGTCCAGCTTCGCCCAGGTGGCGGCCAGCTCCGGGGGCAGCGGCCGGTCGGCCGCACGCAGCTCGGCGACCTGCCGGCCGACCACCCTGGCCTGTTCGAACCCGGCCACCTGCTCCGGCCCGCCCGCCGCGACCGAGGCCTCGATGCCGGCCTTGAGCTTCTCGAAGACCCGCGGCGGGCCGAACAGGTCGGTCGGCCGGACCTGGACCAGGTATCCGATCAGCGTGCTCTGGTCCGGACAGCAGGTCACCGTCGTGCGCTGCCACAGCCAGCCGTAGTGGGTGACCATCCGCTCGGCGATGTGCGCCATCGGCAGGTACGAGACCGTGCGCCGGTCCGGGGTCGGCCCGACCATCGCCATGTAGCCGACGCACTCCGCCCGGATGTTGGCGTTGGTGAGCATCACGCCCTTGGGCGGTCCGGTCGTGCCGGAGGTGTAGATGACCGTGGCCAGGTCGTCGGGGCGGACCTCGGCCGCCGCGGCGGCGAGGTCGACCGGTTCGTCCGCGTACAGGTCGGCGAGCAGGTGCACGTCGGCCGGGCGCAGGCGGTCCGGGTCGTCGACGACCACGACCGCGCGCAGGTCGGGCAGCTCGTCGCGGACCTTGAGCAGCCGCTCCAGGAACTCGATGTCCTCGACCACCGCGATCCTGGACCGGCTGTGCCCGGCCACGTGGGCGACCTGCTCGGGCGCCGAGGAGTTGTAGATCGACAGCGGGGTGCCGCCGGCGAGCACCGCACCGAGGTCGGCGACGTGGAACTCGGGCCGGTTGCGCAGGAACAGCAACATCCGCTCGCCCCGGCCGAGTCCGAGCCGGGTGAACGCGGCCGCCAGCCGGGCCGACCGGTCACCGACCTCGGCCCAGGTCCACTCCTCCAGGCCACTGCCGTCCGGGCGCATCCGCCGAAGGGCGACCTGGTCGCCGTTCTCGGCGACGTTGCGCCGCAGCCAGTCCGCAACGGTCGGGCCCGCATCCAGCTCAGTCACGCCAACCCCTCCCGGTGATTCCGTTCACAAGTTATCCGGGGCGGGCGGGTCAGCGGGAGAGGTGCGTCAGCAGGTCCTGCCGGGTGAGCACGCCGGCCGGCCGGCCGTCGGCCAGCACGACCGCGGCGTCGGCCTTCTCCAGCGCGGTGACCGCCGCGTCGACCGGCTCGCCGGCACCGATCACCGGCAGCGGCGGGGACATGTGCGGCTCCAGCGGGTCGGCGAGCCGGGCGTGCCCGGTGAACAGCAGTTCGAGCAGGTCGCGCTCCACCACCGAGCCGACCACCTCGGCGATCGCCACCGGCGGCTCGGCCTTCACCACCGGCATCTGGGACACGTGGTATTCGCGCAGGATGTCGATGGCCTCCCGCACGGTGTCCTGCGGGTGCGCGTGCACCAGCGACGGCAGGCCCTGCGTCTTCTCCCGCAGCACGTCGGCCACGGTCGCCTGCTTGGTCGTGCGCAGGAAGCCGAAGTCGGCCATCCAGTCGTCGTTGAAGATCTTCGACAGGTAGCCGCGGCCGCCGTCCGGCAGCAGCACGACGATCACCTCGTCGGCGTCACCGCGCGCGGCCACCCGCAGCGCCGCGGCGACCGCCATCCCGCACGAACCGCCGACCAGCAGCCCCTCCTCGCGGGCCAGCCGCCGGGTCATCTCGAACGAGTCGGCGTCGCTGACCGCGACGATCTCGTCGCAGATCGACCGGTCGTACGTCTCCGGCCAGAAGTCCTCGCCGACGCCCTCGACCAGGTACGGCCGGCCGCTGCCGCCGGAGTAGACCGAGCCCTCGGGGTCGGCGCCGACCACCCGGACCCGCCCGTCGGAGACCTCCTTGAGGTAGCGGCCGGCGCCGCTGACCGTCCCGCCGGTGCCGAGGCCGGTGACGAAGTGGGTGATCCGCCCGCCGGTCTGCGCCCACAGCTCGGGGCCGGTCGACTCGTGGTGCGAGAGCGGATTGTTCGGGTTGACGTACTGGTTCGGCTTCCAAGCGCCCTCGATCTCCCGGACCAGCCGGTCGGAGACGTTGTAGTAGGACTCCGGGTGCTCCGGCGGCACCGCGGTGGGGCAGACCACGACCTCGGCCCCGTACGCGCGGAGCACGTTGATCTTGTCGGTGGACACCTTGTCCGGGCACACGAACACGCACCGGTAGCCGCGGGTCTGCGCCACGATGGCCAGCCCGACCCCGGTGTTCCCACTGGTCGGCTCCACGATCGTGCCGCCCGGCCGCAGCTCGCCGGACTTCTCGGCGGCCTCGATCATCCGCAGCGCGATCCGGTCCTTCACCGAGCCGCCGGGGTTGAAGTACTCGACCTTGGCCAGCACCAACGGCTCGAGGCCGGCGGTGACCGCGGACAGCTTGACCAGCGGGGTGTTGCCGATCAGCTCGACCATCGACCGGGCGTACCGCATCTCCATCGGGTCAGGATGGCAGACCTGCCCCGGACGGGGCTCGGGCCCGTCCCGGCGGCCGATCACCCGGTCCAGGAACGAACTGGTCGGTCGTCTCGACTAACCTCGCGGGCGGAGGTGGCGAGTGGCGAAGGAGGCTGCCGTCCGGCTCGCGGACGGGGTATGGCGGATCCCCATTGCACCGGGCGACATGATCAACTCGTTCGCCGTGGCCGGGTCCGACGGTGAGGTGACGGTCGTGGACGCCGGGCTGAGCCTCGCGCCGGCCCGGAAGCGGCTGGTGGCCGGGCTGGCGGCGATCGGCGCCGCGCCGGCCGACGTGCGGCGGGTCGTGATCACCCACGCCCACCCCGACCACGCCGGCGGCCTGGCCGCGCTGGTCGAGCAGACCGGCTGCGGCGTGCTGGCGCACGAGCGCGAGTCTGTCTACCTGCGTGACGGCCGCAGCCCCCGCACCCGGCGCGGCCGCAGCCGCCGCTTCCCCAAGGTCACGGTGACCTTCGAGTTCCAGCACGGCTCGCTGCTGCCCGGCGGCCTGCGCGCCGTGCACACCCCCGGCCACTCCCCCGGCCACACCGCGCTGCTGCACGAGGACAGCGGCGTGCTGTTCACCGGCGACGCGGTGATGAACCTGCGCGGCGTGCGCTACGCGCCGGGGTTCCTCTGCACCGACCCCGACCGCAACCGGCAGTCGGCCGACCGCCTCGGCGAGCTCGACTTCGAGGTGGCCGCGTTCGCGCATGGCCCGGAGCTGCGCCGGGACGCCAAGGCCGCCGTACGGGCACTCGCGCTGGGGCATTCGCAGTGAGCCCGCTCGTGGAGCGGACCTGGAGCGAGTGCGAGGGCTCGCCGGAGCGGACGCAGTGACTCGCGCTTCCCGGGCGCGACGGATCGCCGCCGCGGCCGCGTACGGCGGTGGCGGGCTCGGCCTGATCGTGTCCGCCTGCTGGGGGCTGCTGCTCGGGCAGGCCAAGCTGGCCCGCCGGGTGGTCGGGCCGCCCAGCGCGAGCCCGCCGGTCGGCGACGGCGTGTACGGCAGCGGCGGCGGCCGGCCGCTGACGCTCGGCGTGCTCGGTGACTCCAGCGCCGCCGGGCTCGGCGTGCAGGAGACCTGGCAGACGCCCGGCGCGCTGCTCGCCACCGGGCTGGCCGACGCGGCCGGCCGGCCGGTTCAGCTGGTCACCGCGGCCAGGGTCGGCGCCCGCTCGAGTCACCTGCTGGAGCAGATCGAGAAGATCCGCACGGACCACCCGGACGTCGTCGTGGTCATGATCGGCGTCAACGACGTGACGTCCCGGACCCGGCCTTCGGAGGCGGTCCGGCACCTGGGCCAGGCGGTACGCCGGCTGCGGGCCGAGGGCGCCGAGGTCGTCGTCTGCACCTGCCCCGACCTCGGCACGGTGGAGCCGATCCTGCAACCGCTGCGGCTGGTGGCCCGGGTCTGGAGCCGGCAGCTCGCCGCCGCGCAGACGATCGCGGTGGTCGAGGCCGGCGGTCGGACCGTCTCGCTCGGCGACGTGCTCGGCCCGGAGTTCGCGGCCCGGCCGAAGGAGATGTTCAGCGCCGACCGGTTCCACCCGTCCGCGGCCGGCTACGCGGCGGCGGTGGCGGTGACGCTGCCGTCGGTGTGCGCGGCGGTCGGGCTGTGGCCGGAGGAGACCGACGCGGTCACCGACCGGCGGCTGTTCTCGCTGGCCGAGGCGAGCCCGGTCGCCTCGGCCGCCGCCCGGGCCGCCAGCCGACCCGGCAGCGAGGTCAGCGGCAGTGACGTGCACGGTCGGGAGCGCGGCCGGCGCGGCCGGTGGGCACTGCTGCGCCGGCGCCGGCCCCGTCCGGTCAGCGACCCGGTGCCCGCCGACGACGAGCCGTGACCACCGGGCGCGGCCGCCGGCGGTCTGCTGCCCGCCGACGACGAGCCGGGACCGCCGGGCGCCGGCCGCCGGCGGCCCGCCGAGGACCGGCCGGGCTCCGCGGTCGCGGCGACGGTGCCCAGGGCGGGCGAGCGGTGATCCGGGTCCGCAGACACGTCGATCCCGGTCAGTGAGCTGACCGGGATCGGCTTGACGTGTCTGTCGATCGGCGGTGGCCGCCGGCCGGGGTCCAGTCACGAGAGCGTTTCGCGCGAGCGGACGCCGGGCGAGGCGGCGGGGTCGACCGATACCGGGCATGTATCGGTCGACCTCCCGGAAGGGCCGCCGGTCGTCGCTCAGGCGCCGCCCGGCAGTTGAGTGACCTGCCTTCGTGCCGACGTGCCTACTCGACGTCCGAGGTGACGCGCTTGATCGCGGAGACGTCGAGCTCCAGCTTGACCTTCTCGCCGACCAGGATGCCGCCGCCCTCGATGGCGACGTTCCAGCTCAGGCCCCAGTCCTTGCGGTTGATGGTGGTCCTGCCCTCGAAGCCGGCGCGGGTGTTGCCGAACGGGTCGGGCGAGGAGCCCTGGTAGTCGAGCTCCAGGGTCACCGGGTGGCTCTTGCCCTTGATCGTCAGGTCGCCGACGAGCTTGTACGTGTCGGCGTCGATCTCCTCGGCCGCCGTGCTCGTGAACGTGATGGTCGGGAAGTTCTCGACGTCGAGGAAGTCGGCGCCGCGCAGGTGCTGGTCACGCTGCTCGTTGCCGGTCGCAATGCTGGTCGCGTCGATCTCGACGTTCGCCGAGGACGCGGTCGGGTTGTTGTGGTCGATCACGATCGTGCCGGAGAACACCTCGAACCCGCCGCGGACGGTGGCGACCATCGCGTGCCGGGCCGCGAAGCCGAGACGGGTGTGCGACGGGTCGATGTCCCAGGTGCCAGTGAGATCGAGAGTGGTCGGAGCGGACATTCCATCCTCTTCCGGGGGTCTGGGGCCGTCCCTCTGACGGCCGCCTGCCTTAGGTACTTGCACAGTCAACTACCTGAGGCGCGACCGCATTCCCCGTGGGGAACGAATTCGTCGGGCGAGTGCCGGTGCTCTACGGCGAGGTCCGGTGGATGTCCCGGGGGAACAGCGTGACCGACCGGATGTTGTCCGCCTCCACCAGCCTGGCCACCCAGCGCTCCAGGCCGATCGCGAAGCCGCCGTGCGGCGGCATGCCGTGCCGGAACGGCTCGAGGTAGCCCTCGTACAGCTCGATGTTCTCGCCGCGCGCGGTGAGCGCGGCCACGTAGTCCTCGTACCGGTGCAGCCGCTGGCCGCCGGTGCACAGCTCCAGCCCGCGGAAGATGATGTCGAACGAGTTGGTCCAGCGCGGGTCGTCCGGCTGCGGGTGGGTGTAGAACGGCCGCTTGGCCGCCGGGTAGCCCTCGACCGCGAGGAAGTCCGAGCCGAACTCCTGCTGGGCCCAGCGCCCGAGCGCGCGCTCGTCCTCCGGGGACAGGTCGGGCTCGTTCGGGTCGGCGCCGGTGATCCGCAGCGCCTCGCTGAAGTGCACGATCGGGATCTCGGCCGGCACCTCGGGCAGGTCGGCCTTGGCCAGCTCGGCCGCGGGCTCGGCGCTGGCGCGGATCTCGGCCACCATGCCGGCGACGACGTCGCGCAGCACGCGGATCACGTCCCGGTGGTCGTGGATGAAGCCGAGCTCGACGTCGAGCGAGCTGTATTCGGACAGGTGCCGCACGGTGTCGTGCGGTTCGGCCCGGAACACCGGACCCGTCTCGTAGACCCGCTCGAAGACGCCGACCATCGTCTGCTTGTAGAACTGCGGCGACTGGGCCAGGAACGCCTTGCGGTCGAAGTAGTCGACGGAGAACAGGTTCGCGCCGGACTCGGTCGAGCTGACCACGATCTTCGGCGTCAGGATCTCGGTGAAGCCCTGCTCGTCGAGCGTCCGGCGGAAGCCGCGCAGCGACGCCGCCGCCAGCCGCCAGTACGCCGCCTGGGCCGGGTGCCGCCAGAGCACGGGGGCGTGGTCGAGCAGCACCGGCAGGGTGGCCGTCATCGACGGGCGCCACAGCTCGACCGGCGGCGTCTCGGCCGGGTCGGACAGCGCGGTGATCGACGGCGCGGTGACCTCGAACCCGCCGGGCGCCTTGTCGTTGGCGGTGACCGTGCCCTCGACCTCGACGACGGTCTCCTCCGGCAGCGCGTCCAGCTGCGCCTTGGTGGCGTCGTCGCTGACCACGACCTGGGCGAGGCCGCTGCGGTCGCGCAGGATCAGGAACGACACGGCGGACAGCCGCCGGCGCCGGTGCACCCAGCCGCGCAGCACGACGCGCTCGTCCTTGTGGCCCGCCAGCGCGTCGTTGAGCGTGCGCTGCACCATGAGAAGGAGCCTCCCGTCGACCACCACGCAGTACCGGGACCACCCTACTCAGCGGCCCGCGACGGCCCCGGCGCGGATCCGCCGGCGGTGGGCGGCGGGCAGGTCCCGAGCACGTAATCTGGTCGTGTGGACCCGAACCGGTTGACCCGCGGAACGGTCGGGGGTCTGGTCGCCGCCGCCGGTGCCGGTGCCACCGTGCTCGCCGCCGAGGTCTGGGCCGCCGCCCGCCGGCGGTACGCCTCGGCCGGGTCGGCGCCGCCGGTCGAGGGCGACTTCGGCGACCCGGGCGGCGAGCGGCTGCGGCTGGTCATGCTCGGCGACTCCACCGGGGCCGGCGTGGGCGTGACCCGCACCGAGGAGACCGTCGGCGGCGTGCTGGCCCGCCGGCTGGCCGGCCCGACCCGGCGCGTCCGGCTGGCCGGGGCGGCGATCGCCGGCTCCGGCACCGGCGATCTCGGCCCGCAGGTGTCGCGGGCGCTGCTGGGTCGCCCCGACGTGGCCGTGCTGCTGGTCGGCACCACCGACGCGACCTCGGGCACCGGGCTGGGAGCGGTGCGGGACAACCTCGGCGACGCGGTCCGGCGGCTGCTCGCCGGCGGCGCCGCGGTCGTCGTGGGCACCTGCCCCGACCTCGGGGCCAGCCGGGTCTTCGCGCAGCCGCTGCGCGCCGTGGTGGCGTGGCGCGGGCGCCGGGTCGCCGCCGCCTCGGCCGAGGCCACCCGGGCGGCCGGCGGGGTGCCGGTCGACCTGGCCGAGCTGGTCGGACCGGTGTTCCGGGCCGACCGCGCGGCGTACTGCGAGGACGGGTTCCACCCCAGCGCCGACGGCTACCGGCTGATCGCCGAGGCACTGCTCCCGGCGGTGGACGACGCCGCGTCCGAACGCGCTACTCTCCAGTAACAAAGGTCGTCTGACGAGGGAGTCCGCCGTGCCCGAGGCCGTCATCGTCGCCACCGCCCGTTCCCCGATCGGCCGCGCCGCCAAGGGCACCATGACCGGCTTCCGCCCGGACGACCTGGCCGCCACGATCGTCCAGGCCGCGCTGGACAAGGTGCCCCAGCTGGACCCGTCGACGCTGGACGACCTCATGCTCGGCTGCGGCCTGCCCGGCGGCGAGCAGGGCTTCAACATGGCCAGGGTGGTCGCGGTGATGCTCGGCCACGACGAGCTGCCCGGCACGACCGTCACCCGCTACTGCGCGTCCTCGCTGCAGACGATCCGGATGGCGTTCCACGCGATCAAGGCCGGCGAGGGGCACGCGTTCGTCGCCGCCGGCGTCGAGACCGTCAGCCGGTACGCCAAGGGCAACTCGGACGCCTGGCCGGACACCCGCAATCCGGTCTTCGCCGCGGCCGAGGAGCGCTCGGTCAAGGCCGCCCAGGGCGGGGTGGAGTGGCACGACCCGCGCGCCGACGGCGAGGTCCCGGACATCTACGTGGCGATGGGCCAGACCGCGGAGAACCTGGCCCAGGCCAAGGGCATCACCCGGGAGCAGATGGACGAGTTCGGCGTGCGCTCGCAGAACCTGGCCGAGAAGGCGATCGCCGACGGCTTCTGGGAGCGCGAGATCACCCCGGTGACCGCCCCGGACGGCACCGTGATCAGCAGGGACGACGGCCCGCGGCCGGGCGTGACGATGGCCGGCGTCGCCGGGCTCAAGCCGGTGTTCCGCCCGGACGGCCGGGTCACCGCGGGCAACTGCTGCCCGCTCAACGACGGCGCCGCCGCGGTCGTGGTGATGTCCGACGCGCGGGCGCGCGAGCTCGGCATCACGCCGCTGGCCCGGATCGTGGCCACTGGGGTGTCCGCGCTCTCGCCGGAGATCATGGGCCTCGGGCCGGTCGGCGCGTCCAACCAGGCGCTGGCCCGGGCCGGCATGTCGATCGGGGACATCGACCTGGTCGAGATCAACGAGGCGTTCGCGGCCCAGGTGATCCCGTCGTACCAGGACCTCGGCATCGACCTCGACCGGCTCAACGTGAACGGCGGGGCGATCGCGGTCGGCCACCCGTTCGGCATGACCGGCGCCCGGATCGCCACCACGCTGGTGAACTCGCTGCAGTGGCACGACAAGACGCTCGGCCTGGAGACCATGTGCGTCGGCGGCGGCCAGGGCATGGCGATGATCCTGGAGCGGGTCTCCTAGCGGTAGCCCAGCGCGGCGCGCAACGCCGCCAGCTCGGTCGCGGCGGTCCGCAGCGCGGCCGGGTCACCCGTACGCAGGATGTCGTCGACCATGACCGTGAGCTGATCGGCCAGGTTCACGTCGGCCAGCTGCGGCACCGGCCGGCGCGGTTGCCCTTCCGCGTCCGCACCCGCGTCGGCCAGCCGCTGCAGGACGGCGGCCGCCACCTCCGCCCGCGTCCGCCGGACCCCACCCGGCAGGGCGGCGGGCACCGACCAGCTGGCCGAGTCCCACCGGCGCAGCCGCGGCAGCAGCTCGCGGGCGAGCGACGCGGCGTCGGAGCGGTCCGGGTCCATCGGTACGGACCGTACAAACGCCCGCGGACCCCACCGGGGTCAGGGGTGGGGTCCGCGCGGTCATACCCCCGTCACTCGCGGAAGTAGCTCAGCAGCCGGAGGATCTCCAGGTAGAGCCAGACCAGCGTGACCGTGAGGCCGAAGGCGGCGTACCAGGCGAACCGCTCCGGAGCGCCCTGCCGGATGCCCTTGTCGATCATGTCGAAGTCGAGCAGGAACGTGAACGCGGCGACGCCGATGCACAGCAGGCTGAAGCCGATCGCCAGCGCCGGGTTGGACGAGTCGCGCAGGCCGAGCCCGCCCGGCGTGAACAGCGACGCGATCAGGTTGACCAGCGACAGCGCCACCACGCCGATGAGCGCACCGAGCAGCCAGCGGGTGAACTTCGGCGTCACCCGGATCGCGCCGGTCTTGTAGACCACCAGCATCCCGGCGAACACGCCCATCGTTCCGACGACCGCCTGGATGACGATCCCGCCACCGAACAGCTCGTTGAACGTCCGGCTGATCGCGCCGAGGAACAGGCCCTCGGCGGCCGCGTAGGACAGGATCAGCGCCGGGTTGGTGCTCTGCTTGAACGCGATGATCAGCGCCAGCACGAAGCCGACCAGCGCGCCGACGATCGCCAGGCCCTGCAGGTCGGCGATCCAGGCGACGGCGCCGACCACGACGACCACGCCGAGCGTGGCCGCGGTGCGCAGCACCACGTCGTCGAGCGTCATGAACCGGGCCGGCGGCGCGTACGCCGGGCGGTTGTACATGTCGTCCAGGTCGCCGGCCGACGGAGCCGGCGCGGTGTTCCAGCTCGCGTGCTGCTGACCCTGCCCGAATCCGCGGGCGAGGACGGGGTTGCTGCTCTGCGCCATCTGCGTTGACTCCTCGTACGCGTACGACGATCCCGAACCGGCCCGTCGATCAGCTCAACGGCCGGATGGAGTTCCCCGTTCCCAGTAGTGCAAAGATTACTTTAGGCACCGTGCAGCCGTCGCGCTGCAGTTCGGAGCGTGTCCACCTGCTTGCAGAACGCAAACCTGACCAGGCCACGGCCCGGACCCGTCCGGCCGTCGTAGTAGAAGGCCGAACCGGGGATCGCCGCCACCCCGCGGGAGGCGATGAGGTCCTTGACGTAGGCGGTGTCGTCGCCGGCGCACCGGGTCATCACGAAGTAGGTGCCCCGCGGCCGGCCGATCTCCAGGTCGAGCTCGGCCAGCGCGGCCAGCAGGATGTCCCGCCGCTCGGTGTACTGCTCGACCAGCGAGCGGTAGTAGTCGCCGGTCGCCGCGACGTCCAGCATCACCGCGGTCGCCCGCTGCAGCGGCGTGGTCGCGTTGAACGTGACGAACTGGTGGGCCGAGCGGACCGCCGCCGACAGCGACCGCGGCGCCACCGCCCAGCCGATCCGCCAGCCGGTCGCGCTGAACGTCTTCGACACGGACGAGACGGTGATCGTGCGCTCCCGGGCGACCGGGTCGGACGCGACCGGCAGGTGCTCGACGCCGTCGTAGACCAGGTGCTCGTACACCTCGTCGGAGATGAGGTACGCGTCGTGCCGGGCGGCCAGCTCGCCGAGCGTCCTGATCTCCCCGGCCGACAGCAGCTGGCCGGTCGGGTTGGTCGGCGTGTTGACGACGATCACCCGGGTCCGGTCGGTCACCGCGGCGGCGAGCCGGTCCAGGTCGAGCCGGAAGTCCGGGAACTCCGTCGGCACGTACACCGGCACCCCGCCGGCGGCCACCACCGCGTACGGGTAGAGGTCGTAGCAGGGCTCGATCAGCACCACCTCGTCGCCCGGCTCCAGCAGCGCAAGCAGCGACGCGGTGATCGCCTCGCTCGCCCCGGTGGTCACGGTGACGTCGGTGACCGGGTCCCAGGCGAGGCCGTACCGGGCGAGCTGGTGCTCAGCGACGGCCTGACGCAGCACCGGGTCGCCGACGCTCGGCGCGTACTGGTGCAGCCCCTGGTGCATCGCCTCCTGGCCGGCCGCGACGAGCTCGGCCGGTGGCTCGAAATCCGGGAATCCCTGGGAAAGGTTGATCGCGTTCGCCTCGATCGCCCACTCGCTGACGGTGGAGAAGATCGAGGTCCCGAACTCGCGCAGTGAGCTGCGCAACACGTCGGACACGACCCGATCCTGCCACCCGTGTTTTGCCGGCGCCCGCACGGGCCAGAACAGGAAAGTGGACGAGCTGGAGGCTGCCGGCGACGGAGGACCTGCGCAGCTTCAGCTGCAGCGTGCCCTGTTGCCGGCGCGGCTGCCCGGGATCGAGGGCCTCCCGCTGGCCGCGCGCTACCTCCCGGCCGGGGCGCCGGACCAGATCGGCGGCGACTGGTACGACGTGATACCGATGGACGGCGGCGTCGCGCTGGTGGTCGGCGACGTCGCCGGGGCCGACCTGGCGGCGGCCGCGCTCACCGCACAGCTGCGCGGCGCGGTGCGGGCGTACTCACTCGAAGGCCACTCGCCGGCCGCGGTCGTGACCCGGACCAACGAGTTCCACCTCGGTCTCGACACCGGCCGGCTGGCCACCCTCGCGTACGCGCTGGTCCACCCGATCGATCGGATCATCACCGTGGTCCGGGCCGGGCACGTGCCGCCGCTGCTCGCCGCGCCGAACCACGAACCGTGCCTGCTCGACGGTGCGACCGGTCCGCCCCTCGGGGTCCGCGCGGGTGAGCTCTGGCGGGAGGCGACCACCCAGGTCGTCGCGGGCAGCGTGCTGGCGCTGTTCACCGACGGCCTGCTGCGCGACGGTGGCCAGCTGGGCATGGAGGCGGGGCTGCGGCGCGTGCTCGATGCCGTCGGCGACGGCGTGGTCGGCGCTCCGGACGCGCTTGCCGACACGCTGGCCGGCCTGGTTCACGCGCCGGCACCGGACGACACCGTGCTGCTGGTCGGGCAGCTGGTCGGCGACCGGCCCGCCGCCGGCCCGACGCTGCGGCGGATGCTGCCGGCGACCGCGGAGAGCGCGAGCGTGGGCCGCTGGCTGGTCACCGACCTGCTGCGGGACCTGGTCGACGCGGACACGCTCGACACGGCCGCGCTGCTGACCACCGAGCTGGTGTCGAACGCGATCCGGCAGACCCGGGAGGAGCTGGTGCTCACCGTGGGACTGGCCGGCGACCGGATGCGGGTCGGGGTGGCCGACTCGAGCCACCGGCGGCCGCAGCTGGTCCAGGTCGGCAACCGGGACACCTCCGGCCGCGGGCTGCACCTGGTCGAGGCGATGGCCGACCGGTGGGGCGTCGAGCCGGACGCGCGCGGCCTCGGCAAGACCGTCTGGTTCGAGCTGGACGTGCCAAGCACGCCGGGGCACTAGGGCGTGTCTCTCAATTGGCGGTGGATGCCGACGGCGTCCAGGCGGCGTCCGGCAAGGCGGAGGAGTGGCCGATACCGGGGTTGTATCGGCCGCGACGACAACGCCGCCGGTCGTCGCCTGGGCG
>Ga0207683_10000518_pt1 | contig 35644 bp, 37 predicted proteins | sample KBSM73metaG_FD_184333 | JGI IMG/M metagenome (GOLD analysis project Ga0207683, IMG submission 184333) | Miscanthus rhizosphere microbial communities from Kellogg Biological Station, Michigan, USA - KBS M7-3 metaG (SPAdes) (version 2) | ecosystem: Host-associated > Plants > Roots > Rhizosphere >... | reverse complement strand
TCGCGTCGCTCGCGATCTTCCAGTTCCTCTGGACCTGGAACGACCTGCTGGTGGCGCTGACCATGGCTCGCAACACGCAGCCCCTGACCGTCGCGATCTTCTCGAACCTGCGTCAGTTCGGCTCCAACATCGACCTGATCGCGCCGGCGGCGTTCTTCTCGCTCGCGATCCCGCTGGCCGTGTTCCTGGCGTTCCAGCGCTACTTCGCCGAAGGCCTGCTCGCCGGCTCGGTGAAATGAGGGCGGAGGAGGCTGGAACAGAGCCTCCTGCGCAGCCCGGGCACTGGTTCCAGGCCGACCCGCTCTGGTTCAAGCGCGCGGTCTTCTACGAGATCCACATCCGCGGGTTCTTCGACGGCAACGGGGATGGCTCGGGCGATCTGCGCGGGCTGACCGAGAAGCTCGAGTACCTCAAGTGGCTCGGGATCGACTGCGTCTGGCTCCTGCCGATGTACCCGTCGCCGCTCAAGGACGGCGGCTACGACATCGCGGACTTCCTCGGCATCCATCCCGACTACGGGGTCGTCGACGACTTCCGCCGCTTCGTCGACCAGGCGCACCAGCTCGGCATGCGCGTGATCGCCGACTTCGTCATGAACCACACCTCGAGCGACCACCCCTGGTTCCAGGAGTCGCGCTCGAGCCCCGACTCGCCGAAGCGCGACTGGTACGTGTGGTCGGACACGGATGCGCGCTATGCGGACGCCCGCATCATCTTCACCGACACGGAAGTGTCGAACTGGACGTGGGACCCGGTTGCCGGCGCCTACTACTGGCATCGCTTCTTCCACCACCAGCCCGACCTCAACTACGACAATCCCGATGTGCGTGAGGCCATGCTCGACGCCTTGCGCTTCTGGCTCGACCTGGGCCTCGACGGGTTCCGCCTGGATGCCGTGCCCTATCTCTACGAGCGCGACGGCACGAACTGCGAGAACCTGCCCGAGACGCACGCGTTCCTGCGGCGCGTGCGCAGCCACATCGACGATTCCCACCCGGACACCGTGCTGCTCGCGGAGGCCAACCAGTGGCCGGCGGACGTCGTCGAGTACTTCGGCACCGGCGACGAATGCCACATGGCATTCCACTTTCCCGTCATGCCACGGATGTTCATGGCGCTGCGGCGCGAGGAGGCACGGCCGATCTATGAGATCCTCGCCCAGACGCCCGCCATTCCGGAGAATTGCCAGTGGGGCCTCTTCCTGCGCAACCACGACGAGCTGACACTCGAGATGGTGGCCGACGAGGAGCGCGACTACATGTACGCCGAGTACGCCAAGGACCCGCGCATGCGCATCAACGTCGGCATCCGCCGGCGCCTCGCCCCGCTGCTGGACAACGGGCGCGACGAGATCGAGCTCGTGCACGCCATTCTCTTCTCGCTGCCCGGGAGCCCGGTCCTGTACTACGGCGACGAGATCGGCATGGGCGACAACGTGTACCTCGGCGATCGCGACGGCGTGCGCACGCCCATGCACTGGACGGGCGACCGCAACGCCGGCTTCTCGCGCGCCGACTTCGCCCAGCTCTACCTGCCACCGCTCATGGATCCGGTCACGGGCTACCAGGCGGTCAACGTCGAGGCGCAGCTGCGCTCGCCCACGTCGCTGCTGCGCTGGCTGCACCGCTTCATCGCCCTGCGCAAGGAGCACCCGGTGTTCGGGCTCGGAACGTACGAGCCGCTGGAGCCGGACAACCCGCGCATCTTCGCCCACGTGCGCCGCTTCGAGGAGGACGTCGTGCTGTGCGTGCACAACCTGGCGCGCAGCGCGCAGGCGGTCACGCTCGACCTCTCGGAGTTTGAGGGTGCCGTGCCCGAGGAACTTCTCGGCGGTGCATCCTTTCCCGCAGTCACGCGCGACCGCTACCTCCTCACGCTCGGACCGCGCGGGTTCTACTGGCTGCAGCTGGGACGACCGGATGCTTGACCTCACGCGCCTGCCGGAATCCGAGCTCAGTGCATTCATCGCCGGGCAGCCGTGGTTCCGCGCGCACGGCCGCGAGGGCGCGGCGGCGCGCGTGCTCGAGGCCACGTTCGTGCACACCGTCGAGCCGCTGCTCGCGATCGCGCTCGTCGAGGTCGCCACGGAGCGGGGCCTGAACGAGCTCTACCAGGTGCCCGTCGGGCTGCGCCCGGAGGCGGAGGGCCTCCACCTTGCCGCCTCCATCGCGTCGATCGATGGCTGGACGGCCTACGACGCGCTCTCCGATCCCGACCTCGCGTACGAGATCGTCGATCTCGTACGCACCGCCGCGAGCGCGCACACCGACGTCTCGGTGATCGAGTTCGATCCCCGCGCCGGGCCCGACGTGCTGTCGCCGCCCGGCTCGGCCGATCTCCGGCCGATCGGCGAGGGTCACTCCAACACCTCGGTCGTCGTCGGCGAGGAGATCGTCCTGAAGGTCTACCGGCGGCTCGCGCCCGGCAACAACCCGGAGCTCGAGTTGCTGCGCTTCCTCACGGATCACGGGTTCGCCAACTCGCCCGAGCTGCTCGGTTCCTACGAGCATGCCGGCCGCCAGATCGACGCGACGCTCGGCGTCGTCACCCGCTTCGTCCCCGCCGAGTGCGACGGCTGGACGTTCGCGTTGTCGTCGCTGGCCGGCGATCCATCTCGCTTCCTCGAGCATCTCGAGCGTCTCGGCGAGGTCACGGGCTCGATGCACGTCCTGCTGGCATCCGACTCGAGCGATCCCGCGTTCGCCGCCGAGGAGCCGAGCGCCGAGTCGCTCGCCCTGGTGGCGGCCACGCTCGACGAGGAGATCGAGGCCGTCTGGGCGCACCTGCCCGAGAGCGAGGTGCTGGAGCCGATCGCGGGCCTCGGCGAGGAGGTGCGCGAGCGGCTGCGAGTGCTCTCGCGCATGACGGACCGCGGCCGCGTCATCCGCCATCACGGCAACTTCCACCTCGGCGACCTGCTCTGGACCGGGTCCGACTGGATCGTCCTCGACTTCGAAGGGCCGCCCGACCGCAGCGTGGCCGAGCGGCGCCAGAAGCGATCGCCGCTGCGTGACGTTGCGAGCATGCTGCGCTCGTTCGCATATGCCGCGTCGGCAACGGTGCTGACCGGCGGCAAGCCGCCTCCCGACGGCTGGGAGGAGCAGGCGCGCGAGAACTTCCTGCGCGGCTACTTCGCGGTCGTGGAGCCGAGCGGCTTCATCCCGGGCGGCGCGGCCGGCGCGCGGCAGCTGCTCGAGATCTTCGAGCTCGAGAAGGCCGTCGACGAGCTGCGCCATGAGCTCGAGGTTCGCCCCGAGTGGCTGCCCATCCCGGTGGCCGCGATCGAGCGCCTGCTCGCGGAGCCGCCCGGGGAGTAGTGTTGGCACGTGACGGTGCCACGCGTCTTCGGGATCGTGCTGGCGGGTGGTGAGGGCAAGCGCCTGCTGCCCCTGACGCTCGACCGTGCCAAGCCGGCGGTGCCGTTCGGCGGTAACTACCGCCTCGTCGACTTCGCGCTCTCGAACCTCGTCAATGCGGGCTACCTCAAGATCGCCGTGCTGACGCAGTACAAGAGCCACAGCCTGGACCGGCACGTGACGACGACCTGGCGCCTGTCGCCACTGCTCGGCAACTACGTCACGCCGGTGCCTGCCCAGCAGCGGCGCGGCCCGCGCTGGTTCGCCGGCTCCGCCGACGCGATCTACCAGAGCCTCAACCTCGTCTACGACGAGCGGCCGGACTACATCTGCGTGTTCGGCGCCGACCACATCTACCGGATGGATCCCGAGCAGATGGTCGGCCAGCACATCGCCACCGGCGCGGGCGTCACGGTCGCCGCGTTGCACGTGCCACTGGCCGAGGCCAGCCGCTCGGGCGTCATCGAGCGCGCCGCCACGGGCGAGCGCATCGCGGCCTTCCGCGAGAAGCCGCAGGCCGCCGAGGCCGCTCCGGGCCGGCCCGGCGAGGTGCTCGCGTCGATGGGCAACTACGTGTTCACGACCTCGACGCTCATCGAGGCCGTGACGCGCGACGCCCGCGACGAGGCCTCGCGCCACGACCTCGGCGGCGACATCATCCCCATGCTCGTCGAGCAGGGCGAGGCCTACGTCTACGACTTCTCGAACAACGAGGTGCCGGGCGACACGCCGGCCGACCGCGGCTACTGGCGTGACGTGGGGACGCTCGACGCCTACCACGACGCCCACATGGACCTGACGTCCGTGACGCCGGCGTTCAGCCTCTACAACAGCCAGTGGCCGATCCTGAGCTGGCCCGACCCGCTTCCGCCCGCCAAGTTCGTGTTCGAGGAGGAGGGGCGCACCGGTGTCGCGGTCGACTCGCTCGTGTGCGCGGGCGTGATCGTCTCGGGCGGGCGCGTGCGGCGCTCGATCCTCTCGCCCGGCGTGCGCGTGCACTCGTTTGCCGAGGTCGACTCGTCCGTGCTGCTGCACGGGGTGGACGTGGGGCGCAACGCCGTCGTGCGCAACGCGATCCTCGACAAGAACGTCGTGATCGGCGACGGCGTGCAGATCGGGGTCGACCCCGAGGCCGACCGCGAGCGCTTCGTCGTCTCCGATGCCGGCATCGTCGTGATCGGCAAGGGTGAGAAGGTCGAGGCGAGCTGAAGGTCGCGCTGCTCACGCGGGAGTACCCGCCCGAGGTCTACGGCGGCGCGGGCGTGCACGTCGAGTACCTGGCGCGCGACCTGGCGCGGCTGGTCGACCTCACGGTGCACTGCTGGGGCAACGAGCGCGAGGCGCCGACGGGTGGCCCGGCTGTGCGCGCGTATCGCCCGTGGGATGAGCTCGCCGGTGGCGGCGCGCACGCCGCTGCGCTCGAGGCGGTCTCGATCGACCTCGCGATGGCGGCCGGGGTCGAGGGCACCGCGCTCGTCCACAGCCACACCTGGTACGCCAACCTCGCGGGTCACCTCGCCAAGCTGCTCTACGGCGTCCCGCACGTCGCGACGGTGCACAGCCTCGAGCCGATGCGGCCGTGGAAGGCCGAGCAGCTGGCCGGCGGGTATGCCGTCTCGAGCTTCTGCGAGCGCACCGCCCTGGAGGCCGCCGACGCGATCATCGCCGTCTCGCGTGAGCAGGCGCGCGACGTGCTCGCCTGCTATCCCGCGATCGACCCCGGCCGAGTCAGCGTGATCTACAACGGCATCGACAGCGAGCAGTACCGGCCCGATGCGGGGACGGACGTGCTCGCCCGCTACGGCATCGACCCGCAGCGTCCCTCCGTCGCCTTCGTCGGTCGCATCACGCGCCAGAAGGGCGTGACGTACGCACTCGACGCCGCGCTCCAGTTCGACCCCTCCGCGCAGTTCGTGCTCTGCGCGGGCGCGCCCGACACCGCCGAGATCGCCTCCGAGATCGAGGCCAAGGTCGCCCGCGTGCGCGGCGAACGCGGGAACATCATCTGGATCGACCGCATGCTGGCGCGCGAGGAGGTGGTGCAGATCGTCAGCCACGCGAGCGTGTTCCTGTGCCCGTCGATCTACGAGCCGCTCGGCATCGTCAACCTCGAGGCGATGGCCTGTGAGACGGCTGTCGTCGCCACTCGCACGGGCGGCATCCCCGAGGTCGTGGAGGACGGCGTGACGGGTCTGCTCGTGCCGTTCGAGCCACGCGACGACGGGTCACGCGACCCCGTCGATCCGGCGCGCTTCGCGCGCGACATCGCCGAGCGCGTGAACGAGTTGCTGGCCGATCCGGAACGGGCGAGGCAGATGGGGGAGGCGGGCCGGGCGCGCGCGATCGAGCGCTTCGCCTGGTCGGCGATCGCGGCCGAGACCGCCGCGCTCTACCGGGAGCTGCTCGAAGCCGACTGACCCAGGAGCCTGGGCGACGGTGAGAGCCGTGTCGCGACGCGCAGCATCGGCCAGGCCGTGAGCTTGATCGAACGTGCGGCCACCGGGAGCATGAGCCGGTGCAGTCCGCGCTGTGAGAGGCCGTACTCCTCGCGCAGGCGCGGCGGCAGGTGTTCTCGCGTCGCCATGCGGTGAGCCGGGCCGATCAGCTGCATGGGCGTCGGCAGGGGCGCGTCGAGGATCACTGCCGCGATCTCTCTCGCAGGAGGCGTGACGGCGATGGTGGTCCCCGCGATCTGGGCGTCGTAGTACTCGCGGAAGTCGCGCAGCGTGCGCGGGATGACCGAGGCCGGCGTGCCGAAGATCCGGGCGACGACCGTCATCTCGTCGTAGTAGCGCTCCTGGTCAGCGCGCGAGAGCGCGCCCTCGTAGCGCTGGTAGGCCGAAAGCGAGGTCTCGACGAGCGTCGCGTGCACCCACAGCATCAGCTCCGGGTCGGAGGCCGAGTAGGGCGTGCCCGCAGGAAACCGCCCGAGCGCGACAGCGGTCTCGCCGCGCACGCGTGCATGGACCGCACGCACGGTCTCCCCGACCGCGTCTGCCTCGTCCCTGGTGCCGTAGGTGATCAGGTAGAGCGCCCGCAAGGTGCGCATGAGTCGCGCCCAGAGGTGGCGCTGATAGTTGGAATGCTCGGCCACGCCGGCGGCCACGAGTGGATGCGCAACCTGGAGCAGCACGGCCGCGCCGCCACCGAGGAACGGCGTGACCGGCGAGTTGCCGATCCTCCGGATCGCACTCTCAGGGGCGAAATACCCGTCGCGGCTGGCCATCCGCTGCGCGTGGCTGCGCTCCCGCTGCGGCCGACTCTGACCCATCCCAGGACGCTACAGCACGATCGGCCTCACGCACGAACGGGTCACGCCACTTGGGGTCCGCCACTTGGGGCCAGGCCCCGCCTGGCGGGGTCAGACCCCGCCAGGCGGGGCCTGACCCCAAGTGAACGCTCCGCGGAGGCGCGAACGGCTTCGGTGCTGCTGTTGCGGCGCCATTGACAGGTGACTAATTAGTCACGTATAGTCGGGTTCGTGGACGAGGCTCTGGTTTTCAAGGCGCTTGCCGATCCGACTCGGCGGCATCTCCTCGATCGGCTCTTCGAGCGTGACGGCCGCACGCTTCTCGAGCTCGAGTCCGGGCTGGAGATGACGCGCTTCGGGGTCATGAAGCACCTCAAGGTGCTGCAGGAGGCGGGCCTCGTCGTCACGCGCCGCAGGGGCCGGGAGAAGCTCCACTACCTCAACCCGGTGCCGATCAGGCTGATCCACGACCGCTGGATCGACAAGTACACCGAGCGCCGAGTCTCGGCGCTCGTCGACCTCAAGCATGAACTGGAGCAGACGTCATGACATCCACGACGGCCACCGAGCTCTCGACTCAGGTCTACCAGGTGTTCATCAAGGCGACGCCCGAGGCGATCTGGGATGCGCTCATCAAGCCCGAGTTCACGACGAAGTACTTCCACGGCGGGCGCGTCGAGACGACCGGCGAGGCCGGCGCGCCGATGCGCATGTTCGGTCCGGACGGCGCTATCTGGGGCGACGAGATCATCCAGGAGTCCGATCCTCCGCGCCGCCTCGTGGTGGGCTGGCGCTCGCTCTACAACCCCGAGCTCGCGGCCGAGCAGCGCAGCCGGATCGCCTGGGAGATCGAGCCGCGCGACGGCGGCGTGTGCCTCGTCACGCTCGTGCACGATCAGCTCGAGAACTCGCCGCTGACCGCGCGCGGAGTCTCCGGCGAAGGCTGGATGGGAGTCATCAGCGGCCTCAAGACGCTGCTGGAGACCGGCCGGCCGATGCTCTGAGAGAGGTGTCCGGGGCGCGTGCTGGAATTCCGGGCAGCATGCGAATCGCCTGCGCAGCTCTCGTCGCGCTCCTGGCCGTGGCCGCCGGAACCGCTCCGGCGGCCACGCCGCGTCTCGCCACGGTCGATTGCGACGACGCGGCGGGCAGCGTCTCGCAGCCCGGCGGCACGCTCTACGGGCAGCGCCTCGCGCTCTCGTGGGGCGCGAAAGCCAGGAAGCTCGTGCCATCCGGCAACGTGCGCTACCCGTACCAGAGCAAGCTCCCCCTCTTCATCCGCGCGGGCGGGCGCGCGTTCACGATCCAGGTGGCGCCGACCTGGCACCAGCCGGCGGGGATGGCCTGGGACAACCGCGGCGACGCGACACCGGCGATCGCCCGGGGCGTGCACGTGCTGCCCTGTCCCGGCGGCGACAAGCTGAGCGTCTGGCTCGCCTACCCCGGAGCCTTCTACGTCGAGCGGCCCGCTTGCCTCCCGATCGTCATCACCATCGGCGCGAAGCGGTATCGCGCCCGCGTGCCGCTGGGCCGCGCCTGCCCTTGACGCTCGGCCTCACGGCCGGATGGCGCGCCCGTTGCGCGCGGTCGCCTCGCGCAGCCGCTCGGCCAGCGCGGTCGTCAGGTCACCCTGCTCGAGGCGCCAGCGCCAGTTGCCCTGGCTGATCCCCGGCCGGTTCATGCGCGCTTCGCTGCCCAGGCCGAGCACGTCCTGCGCCGGCAGGATCGAGAGCACTGCGGGCGATGCGAGCGCCAGCTCGATCAGCGACCAGTGCGGCTCGGCAGGGTCGAGGCCCGTTCCCCTGCGGGCGCGCGGGCTGAGCGAATTCCACCAGCCGACCGCCGTCTCGGTGTCGTGCGTGCCCGTGTAGACGACGAGCAGCGGCACGTGATTGGCCGGCCGGTGAGGGTTGCGCGGACCGCCGGTGAAGCCGAATTGCAGCACGACCATGCCGGGCAGTCCAAGCTCCAGCCGCAGGCGCTCGACGGGCGGCGTGATCACGCCCAGGTCCTCCGCGACCAGCGGCAATGCTCCGAGCTCGTCCATCGCCGCGTCGAACACGGCGCGCCCGGGCCCGCGCCGCCAGCGCCCGGCGCGCGCACTGCGCGCCCGCGCCGGGACCGACCAGTAGGCGACGAACCCGCGGAAGTGGTCGATGCGCGCCAGGTCGCACAGCTGCGAGGCGCGCCGCAGGCGCTCGATCCACCAGCGGTAGCCCTCGCGCCGAAGTGCGGGCCAGTCGTAGAGCGGGTTGCCCCAGAGCTGCCCGGTCGCGCTCAGGGCATCGGGCGGCGCGCCCGCGACGAAGCCGCGCTGGAACAGCTCGGGATGCGCGAGCTGGTCTGCGCTGCGGGCTCCGACGTAGAGCGGGATGTCGCCGATCAGCCGCACGCCGCGTGCCGCCGCGTAGCGCCGGAGCTCGCTCCACTCGCGCTCGAAGCGCACCTGCTCGGCGACGGCCTCGGCTCCGGCGAAGCGCTGCCAGTCGGCGATCCAGAAGGCGTGCGCCGATCGGAAGGCCTCAAGCTCGGACGCGCTCACGGCCGCCGCGGGCTCGGCCAGCAGCCCCGGCCAGCCCGCGAAGGCCGAGCTCGAGGTGTACGGCGATCCCGAGCGGTCGGGCGGGCCGAGCGGCAGCACCTGCCACCACGATTGCCCGGCGGCGGCGAGCCAGTCGACGAACCTGTAGGCCGCCGCACCCAGCGTCCCGCCCGGAAGCGACGTAACGTGGAGCAGAATGCCGCTCGAACGGGGAAGATTCACGATGCCGATGCCGTCGCTGTCACTCCTGCGCACGCTAGCCGCCGGGTCGCCCGGCGCCCCGGCCGCGGCATGACGCCGGAGGAGACCGAGCGCCTCGTCGCGGGCGAGCACGCCGATCCGCACCGCGTGCTGGGCGCTCACAGGATTGCCGGCGGAATGGTCGTGCGCGTGTTCAGGCCGGCCGCCACGGCGGTGCGCGTCCTGCCCCAGCGAGGCGAGCCCTTCGAGCTCGAGCTCACGCACCCGGCAGGCGTGTTCGAGGTCGTCCTGCCGCGCAAGCGCTCCCTGCCGCGCTATCGCGTCGAGGCCTCGTACCCGGACGCGGAGCCCGTGGTCGTACGTGACGCGTACTCCTTCGCGCCGTCGCTCGGCGAGCTCGACCTGCATCTCATCAGCGAGGGCCGCCACGAGCAGCTCTGGGACGCGCTCGGCGCGCATCCGCGCACGCTGGACGGCACCGCAGGCACGTCCTTCGCGGTCTGGGCGCCGGGCGCCCGCGCAGTCAGCGTGGTCGGCGACTTCAACGTCTGGAACGAGCGGGCCCACCCGATGCGGTCGCTCGGCGCCGCGGGCGTGTGGGAGCTGTTCGTGCCCGAGGCGGCAGCCGGCCACGCCTACAAGTTCGCGATCCGCGGGGCGGACGGAGTCGTCCGGCTCAAGGCCGACCCCGTCGCGCTGCGGGCCGAGTTGCCGCCGAAGACGGGCTCGGTGGTCTTCGAGCCCCATCACCGCTGGGAGGACGCGGACTGGCTGGAGAGCCGCAGGTCGGTCGAGCCGCACGCCGCTCCGATCTCCATCTACGAGGTGCATCTGGGCTCCTGGCGGCTCAACACGCTCGAGGGCAACCGGCCGCTCACATACACCGAGCAGGCCGACGAGCTGGCGGACTACGCGCTCGACCTCGGCTTCACGCACGTCGAGCTGCTGCCCGTGATGGAACATCCGTTCACGGGCTCCTGGGGCTACCAGGTGACCGGCTACTACGCGCCCACCTCGCGCTACGGCACGCCCGACGAGTTCCGAGAGTTCGTCGACCGGCTGCACGCGCGAGGGCTCGGCGTGATCCTCGACTGGGTTCCCGCGCACTTCCCGCGCGACGAGTTCGCGCTCGTGCGCTTCGACGGCACGGCGCTCTACGAGCACGAGGATCCCCGGCGCGGAGCGCATCCCGACTGGGGCACGCTCGTCTTCAACTACGGCCGCACGGAGGTGCGCAACTTCCTCGTCGCCAACGCGCTCTTCTGGCTCTCGCAGTACCACGCCGACGGCGTGCGCGTCGACGCCGTCGCCTCGATGCTCTACCTCGACTACTCGCGCAAGGCGGGGGAGTGGATCCCGAATGCGTTCGGCGGCCGCGAGGACCTCGACGCGATCGCGTTCCTCGAGCAGCTCAACGAGGTCGTGCACGGTCGTGAGCCAGGCGTCGTCGTGGCCGCGGAGGAGTCGACGGCCTGGCCCGGTGTCTCGCGCCCGACGTACCTCGGCGGGCTGGGTTTCAGCTTCAAGTGGAACATGGGCTGGATGCACGACACGCTGGAGTACTTCCGGCACGACCCCGCGCATCGCAGCTACCACCACGGCGAGCTCACGTTCAGCCTGATGTACGCGTTCAGCGAGAACTTCATCCTGCCGCTCTCGCACGACGAGGTCGTGCACGGCAAGGGATCACTGCTGGACAAGATGCCCGGGGATCGCTGGCAGCAGCTCGCCAACCTGCGCGCGCTGTACGGCTACATGTGGGCGCACCCGGGCAAGAAGCTGCTGTTCATGGGCGGGGAGCTGGCGCAGGAGCGCGAGTGGAGTCACGAGCGGAGCCTCGACTGGCACCTGCTCGAGCGGCCCGAGCACCGCGGCGTGCAGACGCTCGTGGGCGACCTCAACCGCTTCTACCGGGACGAGCCAGCGCTCTGGGAGATCGACGGCGAGCCCACCGGGTTCACGTGGCTCGAGCTGAACGACGCGCCTGCCAACGTGATCGCGTTCGCGCGCTTCTCGCTGGGCGCGGAGCGCACCGTCGTCTGCGTCTGCAACTTCTCCCCGGTGCCCCGAACCGGCTACCGCGTCGGGCTGCCGCGGCCGGGCCGCTGGCGCGAGGTGCTCAACACGGACGCGACCGTCTACGGCGGCTCGGGCGTCGGCAACAGCGGGGCGGTCGACGCCGAGGAGCTCGGCTGGCACGGCCAGCAGTGGTCGGCGGAGCTGCAGGTGCCGCCGCTCGGCGTGCTCTGGCTGGCACCCGAAGGCGGGTAGACTCGGCGCGGTTGGCGACGGAGAGGCACCCAACCGCATGACCTGGCCTGGCCGGCCGTTCCCGCTGGGCGCGACGTGGGACGGGAAGGGCACCAACTTCTCGTTCTTCTCGGAGAACGCGGAGCGTGTCGAGCTGTGCCTGTTCGACTCCGAGGGGCGCGAGCAGCGCCACGAGCTCACGCAGCGGACGGCCTTCAACTGGCACGGCTACCTGCCGGATGTCGGGCCCGGCCAGCGCTACGGCCTGCGCGTGCATGGGCCGTGGGCGCCCGAGCGCGGCCAGCTCTTCAACCCCGCCAAGCTCTTGCTCGATCCCTACGCCAAGGCGATCGACGGCGGCGTGCGCTGGGAGGCGGCGAACACGCTGCCCTACCGCCCGGGCGAGCCCGGGGCGGCGGCGGTGGCCGACGACTCCGACGACGCGGCCGCCATGCCGCGCTGCGTCGTGGTCGATCCCGCCTTCGACTGGGAGGGCGACCGGCGGCTCGAGACTCCCTGGGACGAGACCACGATCTACGAGCTGCACGTGAAGGGCTTCACGCAGCTGCACCCCGACGTGCGCGAGGACCTGCGCGGCACCTACGCGGGCCTGGCCTCCGACGGCGCGATCGCGTACCTGACGTCGCTCGGCGTCACCGCCGTGGAACTGCTTCCGGTGCACCACATCGTGGAGGAGGGCTTCATCCACGAGCGCGGGCTCACGAACTACTGGGGCTATTCGTCGATCGGCTACCTCGCCCCGCACGCCGCCTACGCGGCCACCGGGGTGCAGGGCGAGCAGGTCAACGAGTTCAAGGGCATGGTCAAGGCGCTCCACCGCGCAGGCATCGAGGTCATCCTCGACGTCGTCTACAACCACACGGCGGAGGGCAACCACCTCGGGCCGATGCTCTCCTTCAAGGGCATCGACAACGCCTCGTACTACCGGTTGATGCCGGACGACCCGTCGCGGTACATGGACTTCACGGGTACCGGCAACAGCCTCAACCCGGTGCACCCCAGCGTGCTCCGGCTGATCATGGACTCGCTGCGCTACTGGGTCATCGACTGCCACGTCGACGGCTTCCGCTTCGACCTGGCCTCGGCGCTCGCGCGCGAGTTGTACGACGTCGACCGCCTCTCGGCCTTCTTCGACGTGATCCACCAGGATCCCGTGCTGTCGCAGGTCAAGCTGATCGCCGAGCCGTGGGATCTCGGCCCCGGCGGGTACCAGGTCGGCAACTTCCCGGTGCTCTGGACGGAGTGGAACGGCCTCTACCGCGACACGATGCGCGACGTCTGGCGCGGGCAGGCCAACGTGGCCGCGTTCGCCTCGCGCTTCACCGGATCGAGCGATCTCTACGAAGCCGATGGCCGCCATCCCTCGGCCTCGATCAACTTCGTGACGGCGCACGACGGCTTCACGCTGGCCGACCTCGTCTCCTACAACCAGAAGCACAACGAGGCCAATCTCGAGGACGACCGCGACGGCACGGACGACAACCGCTCCTGGAACTGCGGGGCCGAGGGCCCGACCGACGATCCCGAGATCCTCGCCCTGCGCGAGCGCCAGCAGCGCAACTTCCTGGCCACGCTCCTGCTCTCGCAGGGCGTGCCGATGCTGCTCGCCGGCGATGAGTTCGGGCGCAGCCAGCGTGGCAACAACAACGCCTGGTGCCAGGACAACGAGATCTCCTGGGTCGACTGGACACTCAGCGCGCAGAACTCGGACCTGCTGGCGTTCGCGCGCCGCCTGCTGGCGCTGCGCCGGGAGCATCCGATCTTCCATCGCACGCAGTTCCTCAACGGCGTCGGCTCGGCCTCGGGTCTGCCGGACGCCTGGTGGTTCCGGCCCGACGGCAGGCGCATGACCGCCGCCGACTGGCAGAACGCCGGGGCGCACGCGCTGGGCGTGTTCCTGAACGGGCAGGGGATCGGCAGCGTCGACGAGCACGGTGAGCCGATCGCCGACTCCTCCTTCGTGCTGCTGCTCAACGCGCACTACGAGGACGTCACCTTCGCGCTGCCGCCACGGCGCTTCGGCCCCCGCTGGCAGGTGGAGCTGTCGACGGCGTACCCGCAGGCCCCGCCGGTGGTGCTGACGGCGCGCGGCGCCGCGATCGTCACCGCGCGCTCGCTGCTCCTGCTGCGACAGCCGGCAAGTTCCTAGCTGACGTAGAGGCCGCCGTTGACGTGCAGCGTCTCGCCGGTGATGTAGCCGGCGGCCTCCGAGGCGAGGAACGCGACAGCGGCCGCGATGTCCTCGTCGGTGCCCGGACGCCCGGCGGGGATCCCCCTGGCCATCTCCTCGAAGGCCGGCCGCGGCGTGTGGACGACATGGAACGCGTTGTCGATCAGGCCCGGTGCCACCGTGTTGATCGTGACGCCCGTGTGCGCGAACTCCTTGGTGAGCGAGCGGCCGAGGCTCGTGAGCGCGGCCTTCGCGGCAGCGTAGTGGTGATTGGTGGCGTTGCCGGTGTGCGCGGCGACGGAGCCGATGTTGACGACCCGCCCGTAGCCGCGCGCCGCCATGCCGGGGATGATCGCGCGGCAGGCGACCGTCGCGCCGAAGAAGTTCAGCCGCATCGTCTCCTCGAGCAGCTCCGGCGTGACGTCAGCCAGGGGAGACCTGCGCACGAGCCCGCCTGCGTTGTTGACGAGGATGTCGAGCCCGCCCGCGGAGAACGCCTCGGCTGCGGAGGCGAGCTCCTCGACGTCCCCGGGCTCGCGCACGTCGGCCCTGACCGCGAGGCCGCGCGCCCCGAGCGTCACGAGGCTCGCCACCGTCTCGTCGGCGGCCTCGCTGCTCGCGTGGTAGCCGATCACGACATCGGCCCCGCGCCGGCCCAGCTCGAGCGCGATCGCACGGCCCATGTCGCGGGCACCGCCCGTCACGAGCGCGGTCCGGCCGCTGAGATCCTGCCCGCTCATACGCGAGCAAGATACCGCGTGCGGGCCTGCGCTAGATTCCCCGCCCATGAGCGCCCGCAGCCGCTCCGAGAGAGGCTCGCTCGCAGACGTCAGCCGTCGTGCGGGAGTCTCGACGGCAACAGCGTCGCGCGTGCTCAACGGCTCGCCGCATCCCGTGTCCGCGGCGACGCGCGAGCGCGTGATGCAGGCAGCGCACGATCTCAGCTACTCGCCGAGCGCGCTGGCGCGCGCGCTCGTGACGCGGCGCACCCGCATCATCGGCGTGATCGTCGGCGACGTCGTCGACCCGTACTTCGCCGAGATCACGCGCGGAGTCGAGGACTGCGCCGGGCGAGCCGGGTACCTCACGATCGTCTGCAACGCCGATCGGCGCCCCGAGGTCGAGCGCGAGTACCTGAACCTGCTGCGCGACTACAACGCGGACGGCGCGGTGTTCGCGGGCAGCGGCCTCGTCGAGGACGACGAGGAACTGAGCACGACGGTCGAGCTGGCGCGCCGCCAGGGCATGCACGTCGTCGCGCTCGCGCCCCGCGGCTTCGACGGCAGCTGCGTCATGGTCGACAACCGCGCAGCGGCTCGCGATCTCACCGACTACCTGGTCTCGCTCGGGCATCGCACGCTCGGCTTCGTGGCGGGGCCGGCCGGGCTGCGCTCGGCCCGCGAGCGGCTCGCGGGCTTCCAGGATGCGCTGGCGAGCCATTCGCTCGAGCCCGGCCCGCTCTGCGAGGGAGACTTCGGCTACGCGTCCGGTCACGCCGCCGCTCTGGACCTCCTGGCCGGGGATCGCCTGCCGGACGCCGTGATCGGCGCCAACGACGAGACTGCGATCGGCGTCCTCACGGGTCTCCGCACCGCGGGCGTCGACGTACCCGGGACGCTCTCCGTGGCGGGCATCGGAGACACCCGGCCTGCGAGCTTCCTGGAGCTGACGACCGTCAGCGTCCCGACCTTCGAGCTCGGCGCTCGCGCCGCACGACGCATCATCGCCGGTCGCGAGACCCACGACGAGAGCCACGTCGTGATCCCCCACCGGCTGGTGCCGAGGGCGACGAGCGCGCGTCGCACCGTCGCCGGGTGAGGCCATCCGGGCGCCGCCTGACGCGCGTCCTGTACCGTCGCCCCTGAAACGCGGCGAGGGAGGAGTAGGTGGCAGACAAGACCGTCGTGCTCGTCGGCACGCTGGACACGAAGGGCCGCGAGTACGCATTCCTGCGCGATCGCCTGCAGGCGGCCGGCGTGCGCACGATCCTCGTCGACGCCGGCATCATGGGTCCCCCGCTGGTCGCGCCCGACGTGTCGCGCGAGGAGGTCGCCGCCGCCGCGGGCGCCGACGTCGAGGCGCTGCGTGCGGCCGGCGATCGCGGCCAGGCGGTGCTGGCCATGGCGCGCGGGGCGACGGCCGTGGTCGAGCAGCTGCATGCGGAGGGCCGCTGCGACGGCGTGCTGGCGGCAGGCGGATCGGGCAACACCTCGATCGCCGCCGAGGCCATGCGGGCACTGCCCGTCGGCGTCCCCAAGCTGATCGTGTCCACGATCGCCGCCGGCGACACCCGCCCGATCGTCGGTGCGAGCGACATGCTGCTGGCGGCCTCCGTCGTCGACGTCGCAGGCATCAACTCCGTCTCGGCGCGCATCCTCGCCAACGCCGCGGCGGCCATGGCCGGAATGGTGCAGGCCGCGCCGCTCGAGCTGGGGGAGAGCCGGCCTCTGATCGCCGCCTCCATGTTCGGCGTGACGACGCCGTGCGTGACGCACGCGGCCGAAGTGCTGGACGGCCTCGGCTACGAGGTGCTCACGTTTCACATGACGGGCACCGGCGGGCGCTCGATGGAGGCGCTGATCGAAGGCGGCTTCATCGCAGGCGTCCTCGATGCCACGACGACCGAGCTGTGCGACGAGCTCGTCGGCGGCGTGCTCAGCGCAGGGCCTGACCGGCTGACCGCCGCCGGCCGCGCCGGCGTGCCGCAGGTCGTCTCGCTGGGAGCGCTCGACATGGTCAACTTCGGGCCGCGCGAGACCGTGCCGGCCGCCTTCGAGGGCCGCAACATCTACGTGCACAATGCGCAGGTGACGCTGATGCGCACGACCCCGGAGGAGTGCGCAAGGCTGGGCGAGGAGGTCGCGCGCAAGCTCTCGGCGTCGACGGGGCCGGTCGCGCTGTTCATCCCGCTGGGCGGGATCTCCATGATCGCGACGCCCGGCGGGCCGTTCTACGACGCCGAGGCGGACGAGGCGCTGTTCGCGGCCGTGCGGGCGAACTGCGGGCCTGGCGTCGAGCTGATCGAGCTCGAGAGCGACATCAACGACCCGGCCTTCGCCGAGGCGATGGTCGCCAAGCTGCACGGCTACGTCGGTGGTTCCGCGTGAAGCGCGCGGAAGCGCTCGCGCGGCTGCAGGCGACCGTCGACAGCGGCCGCGCCGTGATCGGAGCCGGGGCGGGCACCGGGCTCTCGGCCAAGTGCGCCGAGGCCGGCGGCGTCGACCTGATCATCATCTACAACTCCGGCCGCTACCGCATGGCCGGCCGCGGCTCGCTCTCGGGCCTGATGCCCTACGGCGACGCCAACGAGATCGTGGTCGACATGGCGCGCGAGGTGCTGCCGGTCGTCAAGCAGGTGCCCGTGCTCGCGGGTGTGTGCGGCACCGACCCGTTCCGGCTGATGGACGTGTTCATGGACGAACTGATCCGCATCGGCTTCTCGGGTGTGCAGAACTTCCCGACCGTAGGGCTGCTCGACGGGCTGTTCCGCATCAACCTCGAGGAGACGGGCATGGGCTACGACCTCGAGGTCGACGCGATTCGCGTCGCGCGCGAGAAGGATCTGCTGACGGCGCCGTACGTCTTCGACGTCGAGAGCGCGGTGGCGATGACGAAGGCCGGCGCGGACGTGCTCGTTCCGCACATGGGCTTGACGACCAAGGGCACGATCGGGGCGAGCACGGCCAAGACGCTGGACGAATGCGTCGTGCTCGTGCAGGAGATGCACGACGCGGCGGTCGCGATCCGGCCCGAGGTGATCGTGCTGTGTCATGGCGGCCCGATCGCCGAGCCCGACGACGCGCGCTACGTGCTCGAGCGCACGCACGGCGTCAAGGGCTTCTTCGGAGCGTCCAGCATGGAGCGCCTGCCCACCGAGATCGCCATGACCGAGAACATGCGGCGCTTCAAGAACCTCACATTCAACCCCTGAGAGAGGACACGATGAGCACCTTCGTCAAACAGGCCGATATCGCGGTCGACAATCTCGACTGGGGCGACATCGGCTGGCGGGCGCGCCCGGCGAACACGGGCTGCAAGACGTTCGTCGTGATGGACGTCTCGCTCGAGCCCGGCTTCGGGCACGACTTCCACAAGCACCCGGATCAGGACGAGATGATCATCGTCAAGGCCGGGCAGATCGAGCAGTGGATCGGCGAGGAGCACACGATGCTGGCTGTCGGCGACTCCGTCTACCTCGATGCCGACGTCGTACACGCGTCGTTCAACGTCGGCAGCGAGACGGCGCACCTGCAGGTCGTGCTCGCGCCCGCGGTCGGCGACGAGGGGTACCAGCTCGTCGACGTCTCGGCCGAGCAGCCCTGGGCCTCCTTGCGCTAGCTTCGAAGCACCATCGCCGCACCCCTCCGCATCGCGCATCGTGGCTACGCCAGGGGCGCACCCGAGAACACGCTGGAGGCGTTCACGGCCGCGATCGAGCGCGGCGCGGACGTCCTCGAGGTCGACGTTCGCACGCGCCGCGACGGCGAGCTCGTCGCGCACCACGACCGCGGCGATGCTCCAGGAGCGCCCCTGCTCGCCGAGGTGCTGGCGCTGGCGGCCGGCACGGGGGTGGCCTTCAACCTCGATCTCAAGGCCGGCGGCATCGAGAGCCGGCTGATCGAGCTGGTGCGCGCTGCGGGCCTCACCGGACGCGTGACGTGCACGGGCGGCAACTGGGCGATGCTCGGGGCGATCCACCGCGCCGAGCCCGGCATTCGCGCCGGCCTGACGATGCCCCGGCACGCACCGCCGAAAGGCACCCAGCATCTCCAGCTGCAGCGGCTCTGGTACGCCTGGCGCGCGCCACAGCTGCTGAGGGAGTACGACGCGCAGGTCGTCTCCTGCAGCCGCAAGCTCGTGAGCCGCCTCCTGGTGCACCGCATCCACCGGATCGGCGGCGAGATCTGGGTCTGGACCGTCGACCGGCCGAAGGAGATCGAGCGGCTGCTGCGCCTCGAGGTCGACGGCATCTGCTCGGACGACCCCGCCAGCCACGGCTGGGCTTGAACGCACGCCGGCCCCCGTGCAGACGCGCGCGGGGGCCGGCGGGTTCCTACCCGTCGTGGTCGATCAGACGACGTTGATGCAGGCAAGTACCCAAATGCCACCGCCCTGGTTGGACCAGGAGTAGGTGCCGGTGCCGCCCGGTGTGACGCACGCGGCACCGTTGGTCGTGGCATTCGCACCTGTCGGGCCTGTGGTGCCCTGCGGTCCGGCGACGGTCGAATTCGCACCGCTCGGACCGGTCGTGCCCTGCGGTCCGGCGACGGTCGAATTCGCACCGCTCGGACCCGTGGTGCCCTGGGGGCCGGCGACCGTGGAGGTCGGGCCGGTCGTGCCCTGCGGGCCGGCGACCGTGGAGTTGGCGCCCGTCGAGCCGTTCGAGCCCTGGACGCCCTGCGAGCCGGCGGGGCCGGCGACCGTCGAGTTCGCACCGTTGGCCCCGATGGAGCCCGCCAGCCCCTGCGCGCCCTGGACGCTGACGCCGTTCGCGCCGTTGAGGCCGGGCGCTCCGGCCCCACCGCGCACGCCGCGATTGCCGGCGTGACCGGTCGTGCCTGCCGGGCCACGAGCGCCCTGGAGGCTCGCGTGAGCGCCCTTCGAAAGGTCGACGGCCGCGACCGAGCCGTCCTTGATGTCACTGCCCGTGATGAGCTTGGCTCCGTACGCGGTGCCGCCGATGCCGAGCACCGCCACGAGGGCGGTCACCAGCATGACCGGATGGGAGCTGCGCAGCAGCCCCTTGAAGTTGAAAGGCACGTGAGATCCTCAGTTCCGGCGCTCGCGAGTAGGCGAGGCGCGTGTGAGCCGCGACGAGGCTTCTCGGCCGGCAGGGACGGCGTCCCACCATTAACGTCGGCGCCTCCGGCCGCCGCCGGATACGAGGAATCGCACAATCGCGTCCTCGTTTAGGAGGAGGCGCTAGACCTGACGGCGCTGGGCGTAGCCCTCGCCGATGCGGTGCCAGTGGGTCACCGCGTGCTCGCCGTAGAGCCAGCACAGCTCGATCAGCTCGCCGTCGCGCTCGCTCGGGAAGTCGAGCAGACCGCGCTCGGCGTCCTTCACGCGGACGCCCGCGGCCTGCAGCTCGCCGATCGCGTCGTCGAGCGAGCCGAGGTGCTGGCAGGCCTGCACGGCGGCGTCGGCCTCGCGCGTGGTCGGCTGAACTCCGCCCATCTCCTCCGCCCGGCGAGCGAGCTCGTCGAGCACCGCCTGCTCGGCGCGAAGCGCCAGCGCGTGCTCTCGCAGACTCGCGACCACGGGCAGGATGTCGGGCAGCAATGCGTTCGCCTGCTCGACGGTGAAGAGCCGGGTCGGGGTCGGCAACTCGGCCACGAAGCCCGGCATGGTACCCGCGTCGTCCTCGGAGCGGCGCGTTACCCCTCCCGCAGGCCCTGGCGGGCAGGTCCGTCAGTACCGCCAGAGGTGCGCGGCGATGATCTCCTCGGCGCTCTTCCCCTCGGCCCAGTCGGCATCGGAGCGCCGCACGCCGGTGAACGCGTTGGCGAGCGGGTCGCCGAATGCCTCGCGGATGCGCGGGGCCGCCTCGAAGCTCGCGATCTGCTCGTCGACGTTCTGCGCGAAGCGCCGGACGCCGCGCGCCTCGCGCTCCTCCGCAGTCCAGTTGCCCGGATCCTCGACGATCGGCTCCGGCAGCCGCAGCCCGTCCTCGATGCCTCCGAGCCCGCAGGCGAGCATCGCGGTGAGTCCGAGGTACGGGTTGCCCGACGCGTCGGAGGCCTTGAGCTCGATGTTCGCGTTCTGCGCGCCGATCGCCTCGGCGCCGGGCACGAAGCGCAGCGAGGCCTCGCGGTTGTCGGGGCCCCAGAAGGCGTACGCGCTCGCGAAGTACCCCGGGCGCAGGCGGATCAGGGAGGGCACGCTCGGCGCCGTCACAGCGACCACTCCCTGGAGGTCGCGCAGGATGCCGGCGACGAACGACTCGCCCTCGGGCGTCATGCCCTCGGGACCGTCGCCGCCCGCAAGCAGATTGCGGCCGTCCTTGTGGATGGAGACGTGGAAGTGCCAGCCGTTGCCGACGCCCTCTGGCGTGATCAGCGGGGCGAACGAGGCGCGCAGGCCGTTCGCGCGCGCGGCGGTGCGGATCGTCTCGCGCGCGAGCAACTGGTCGTCGGCGGCGTTGAGCGGGTCCTTGGCGTCGAGCGAGAGCTCGAGCTGCGACCAGGCGTACTCGGCGTGGATCTGGCCGATGCCGAGCCCGTTGTCGTCGAGGTCGGCGAGCAATTCGGAGAGGAACTCGCTGACGTCGAGCATCGCATTCGGGCTGTAGACGGGCCCGCGGTGGGCCGCCACCGGCTCGTCGGAGTCCTGGCCGATGAACCACTCGAGCTCGAGACCGGCCTTGAACTCGTAGCCGAGGCCGCTCGCGCGCTCTACGAGCCGCTCGAGTGCCGCGCGGTAGCAGTGCTCCCAGCGCGGCCCCTCCTGCAACCAGAGCTGGGCCGGAGCCCAGGCGAAGGCGGGCTGACCCGCGAGCTGGACGATGCGCTCGGGCACGGCCTTGACGCGGAAGTCGCCGGTCGCGGTCTCCAGGCCCTCGACGCCCCAGTGGATGTGATCCTGCGAGTCGAACACCGCGAACAGGAACGAGACGCCCATGCCGCGCTCGACTGCCGAGACGAGCTTGTCGATGGGCGCGCTGCGCGAGCGCTGAATGCCGTTGCTGTCGCACCACGCGACGGTGAGCGCGCGAACGCCCTTGGCCTTCAATTCGGCAGCGAGAGCCGCGAGATCGGTGCTCACGGGTGCTCCTTCGGACGGTTGGACGGAGGTTCGGAGCGGAGAGGGTACCCGCGCGGCACAGTACGCGCACGCCGCTGACACGGCGGGTAGGATCGCGATATGGGGGAGCCGTGACGCTGCGCGAACTCGTCGCCGAGCTGGTCGCGATCGACTCGGTCAATCCCAGGCTCGTGCCCGGCGGCGCCGGCGAGCTCGAGATCGCCCGCTTCATCGCAGGCTGGCTCGAGGAGGCGGGCGTGAAGGCGCAGGTCGAGATCGTCGAGCCCGGCCGCGCGAACGTGATCGGGGTCGCGCGCGGCACCGGCGGCGGGCGCACGCTGTTGCTCAACGGGCACACGGACACCGTCGGCCACGACGGCTACGAGCGGCCGCTCGAGCCGCTCGTCGAGGGCGATCGGCTGTACGGGCGCGGCAGCGTCGACATGAAGGGCGGCGTGGCGGCGGCACTCTGGGCCTGCGCCGAGGCGGCGAAGCTCGAGCTCGCCGGCGACGTCGTCGTGACCGCCGTGTGCGACGAGGAGTTCGCGAGCATCGGCACCCAGGCGGTGGCAGCTCAGCTGCGCGCGGACGCGGCGATCGTGACGGAGCCGACTGCGCTCGAGCTGTGTGTGGCCCACAAGGGCTTCGCCTGGCTCGAGGTCGAGATCGCGGGGCGCGCCGCGCACGGCTCGCAGCCGCAGCTCGGCATCGATGCGATCGCAAAGGCGGGTCGCGTGCTGACCGGAATCGAGGACCTCGGCCGGCGCCTGGCAGCGGAGCCGGGTCACGCGCTGCTCGGCCCTGGCTCGGTACACGCGTCGCTGATCGAGGGTGGCCAGGAGCTCTCGAGCTACCCCGAGCGCTGCCTCGTTCAGCTCGAGCGCCGCACGGTCCCGGGCGAGAGCGCCGAGGTCGTCGAGGCACAGGTGCGCGAGCTCGTGGAAGCAGCCGCCGCGGCAGATCCGGACCTGCACGCCGAGGTGCGGACCACGCTCGTGCGCCCGCCCTTCGAGATCGGCACCCACGCCGAGATCGCCCGCGTCGTGAGCGGCCAGGCCGAGCGCTCGCTCGGCCGGGCACCGGTCGTGGTCGGCTGGGCAGCCTGGATGGACTCGGCGTTCCTCGATCAGGCCGGGATCCCGACCGTCGTCTTCGGCCCCGGTGGCGAGGGCGCCCACGCGACGGTCGAATGGGTCGACCTGGCCTCGGTCGAGCGCTGCGCCGAGGTGCTCCTGGCCTCCGCGCAGGAGTTCTGCGCTTAAAGCGCGCGCTTAGAAACCCCGGCCGACGGCGTCTTAACCGGAGTCGCCGTTCTCACAGAGGGGTAAGGTAGAAAATATGGCTCGAGCGATCTGGAGTGGCGCCATCTCCTTCGGCCTCGTGATGGTGCCCGTCAAGGTGTATTCGGCCGTCTCGCGCAAGGACGTCCGCTTCAACCAGCTGCACGGCGCCGACGGCGGGCGCATTCAGCAGAAGCGCGTCTGCGCGGTCGACGGCGAGGAAGTGCCGTACGAGGAGATCGTCAAGGGCTACGAGATCGAGCCGGGCCGTTACGTGACGATCACACCCGCCGAGCTCGACAGCGTGGCCGCCGAGCGCACGCGCCGCATCGAGATCGAGGAATTCGTCGCGCTCGACGACATCGACCCGATCCACTGGGAGTCGACGTACTACCTCGCGCCCGACAAGACCGCCGGCAAGCCCTATGCACTGCTGCTGGCGGCGCTCGAGAGCACCTCGCGCGTCGGGCTGGGACGCGTCGTCCTGCGCTCCAAGGAGTACCTGGCCGCGATCCGCCCGGCACGCGACGCGCTGATGCTCTCGACGATGCTGTTCGCCGACGAGATCGTCCCGCGCGCTGCGGTCGAGGAGTTCGGCGAGGAGCCGGCCGAGGTGTCCCCGAAGGAGCTTGCGATCGCCGAGCAGCTGGTGGGCTCGCTCTCGGCCGACTGGGATCCCGACCGCTACAAGGACACGTATCGCGAACGCGTGCTCGATCTCGTCAAGGCGAAGGCAGCCGGGCGCGAGATCGTCGAGCATGCCGAGGCGGAGCCGGCCGCGAGGGTCGACGATCTCATGGCTGCGCTCGAGGCCAGCCTCGCGGCGGCGACCAAGCAGGCGACCGCCAAGAAGGCGCCGGCCAAGAAGGCGGCTGCCAAGCCGCGCCGCGCGGCCGCCCCCAAGAAGTCCTGACCGCGGCGATCAAGGCTCCACCTGGCGTGAAGCCCATCCTCGCCATCGAGCAGGATCCCACGCTTCCCGGGCTCGGGTTGCTCGGGCGCGTCGTGCGCGCGCGAGGGCTGCCGATCGTCTCGGCTCACGCCTGGGAAGGGGATCTGGACGGCCTGCGAGCGAGCGACTTCGGCGGCATCGTGCCGCTGGGCGGCTCGATGCAGTCGTGGGACGAGGAGCGGCTTCCGTTTCTCGCGCGCGAGCGCGCGCTCCTGGGCGAGGCCGTGGACGAGGGCATACCGGTGCTCGGGATCTGCCTCGGCGGCCAGGTGCTCGCGCGCGCGCTCGGCGCCGAGGCACGCCCGGCCCAGCGACCCGAGGTCGGGTGGTTGCCCGTCGAAGCGACGCCCGCGGCGGCAGCCGATCCGCTGCTCTCGCACCTGCGCGAGCCGGTCGGTGTCTACCAGTGGCATCTCGACGTCTTCGATCTACCGGACGGCGCCGTGCACCTCGCGCGCAGCGAGCAGAGCGAGAACCAGGCCTTCCGCTACGGCGACCGCACGTGGGGACTGCAGTTCCATCCCGAGGTCGACCTTCCGCTCTACCTCGGCTGGATCAAGAACTGGGAAGGCGCGCCGGAGCGGATGGGCCTCGACCCCGATGCGCTCGAGGCCTCGATCGCCGCCGGTTCCCCCGGCTTCACCGAGCCGCTCTTCGGAGCGTTCTGCTCGGTCTGCGTGGCCGCGGCGAGCTGACCGTCAGCTGCGCGGATCCCGTTCGCGCCAGTCGCTGGGAGGGCTCCACGAGCTGTGAGTGCGGCTGTCTACACCGTGACGCCAGGCAAGGGCCGGGATTCCGACGAACGCGATGAGGACGAAGATGAGGTTGATCATGTCCCGCTCCTTCGACTGATTGCCTTGACTGATTGTCTTCCTTTTGTAGTATCGGCTTGTGCGATCGATAAGGGAAATACTGATAACGACTGGAATCGATCATGTCTTCTGATGGACTCGTCGGAGTCGAGGCGCGCCACCTCGCCGCGCTCCAGGCGATCGCCGAGGAACGCTCCTTCTCGCGCGCGGCCGAGCGCCTGGGCTACGCGCAGTCGGCCGTCTCTCAGCAGATCGCGACGCTCGAGCGCGCCGTCGGCCTGAAGCTGATCGAGCGGCCGGGCGGTCCGCGCCCGGTGTCGCTGACCGAGGCGGGCGAGGTCGTGCTCCGGCACGCCGATCGCCTGCTCGCGCGCCTGGGCGCCCTGCGCGCCGACCTCGATCAGCTCGTCGCAGGCGAATCGGGGACGATCCGCGTCGGCACGTTCCAGTCGGCGGGCGCGCGCATCCTGCCTGGAGTCGTCGGCCGCTTCCGCGCACGCTGGCCCGAGGTGCGCGTGGAGATTCGCGAGGAGCTGGACGAGTCGGTGCTGCTCGACGCCGTGGCCTCGGGTGCGCTCGACCTCACGTTCGCGTCCGTCGGCGGCGGTCCCGTGCCCGCGCAGCTCGCGAGCGAGATGCTGCTCGAGGACCGCTACGTGCTGCTCGCGCCGCCGGACAGCCCGTACCGCGGGCGCGCGAGCGTGACGTTGCAGGAGCTCGACGGCCTCGACGTGGTGGAGCCGCCGCAGGGCGTGTCGTGCTCGGCCATTCTCGAGCGCGCATGGTCGGCCTCCGGCGCCTCGCGCCACGCCGTGTTCCGCACCGACGACAACCTGACGGTCATGCGCATGGTCGGAGCGGGCATCGGGCACGCGCTCGTGCCACAGCTCGCGGCCGAGCCGGGCCTCGACGCCGACGTCGAGATCGTGCCGCTCGAGGGCGAGCACATGTCGCGGCGAATCGCGATCTTCTGGCATCGCGATCGCTACCGTTCGCGCGCGACCGAGACGTTCGTCGAGATCGCGTGCGAGGTCGGCCGGCAGATCATGCAACCCGTGGCCTGATCGACCGCAGCCTGCGGGGGTGACCTGACCGTAGGCTGCTCGCGTGGACACCGCGCAGGCGATCGTGCTCGGCTTCGTGCAGGGCCTCACGGAGTTCCTGCCGGTCTCGAGCACCGCACACCTGCGCATCGTCCCCGCGTTCGCCGGCTGGGATGACCCCGGTGCAGCGTTCACCGCCGTCATCCAGCTGGGCACGATGGCGGCCATCCTCCTGTACTTCCGTACCGAGATCGCGCGCATCCTCGTGGCCTGGGTGCGCGGGCTGCGCAATCCCGAGATCCGGCAGACGCTCGACTCGCGCCTCGGCTGGTACGTGCTCGTCGGGACGATCCCGATCGGCATCTTCGGGCTCGCGTTCCGGCATCAGATCGAGAACGGCGCCCGCAACCTCGAGCTGATCGGCTCGGCTCTGATCGTGCTCGGCCTCGTGCTCCTGTACGCCGAGCACGTCTCGACCCGCAGCCGCGAGATCGACTCGCTGACGATGCGCGACGGCATCCTGATCGGCATCGCACAGGCCTTCGCGCTGATTCCGGGCGTCTCGCGCTCCGGGGCGACGATCACCGGCGGCCTGTTCCTCGGGCTCAATCGCACGGCGGCCGCGCGCTACTCCTTTCTGCTCTCCGTCCCCGCGGTCGTGCTGAGCGGCCTGCTCGAGTTGCGGCATGCCACGGAGGGCAACGGCCCGGGCGCCTGGCCGACCATCGTCGCGACCGTCGTGGCATTCGTCGTGGGCTACGCCTCGATCGCCGGGTTGCTGAAGTTCCTGACGACGCACTCCACGCTGGTGTTCGTCGTCTACCGGGTCGCGCTGGGCGTCCTCGTGCTCGTGCTCGCGGCGACGGGAACCATTTCCTGATGCTCGCCATCGCGGCCGCGCTGGGCGCCGCGCTGGCGTGGGGCATCTCGGCGGGCTGTGACAACCGCTCGACGCGGCTGATCGGCTCGCTGCAGGCGCTGGCGTGGGTGCAGCTGATCGGGCTCGCCCAGGTGCTGCCGTTCGCCGTCTACGAGGGCACGCCGTCGATGCCTTCGGCGCATGCCCTCGCGTGGATCGTCGTCGGCGGCGTGGGGGTCTGCGTCGGGCTCACGCTCGCCTATGCGGCCATCGGTCGCGGCGCAGTCTCGGTCGTGTCGCCCGTGATGGCCGTGGACGGCGCGCTCGCGGCACTGGCGAGCGTGGCGCTCGGCGAGCACATCGCGATCGCGACGGCCGGGGGACTCGTCCTGGTCATCGCCGGCATGCTCGTCGTCCTCTACGCGACGGCCTCGCAGGAGCGCGCAGGCGTCGCCGGGCACTCTCTCGCGGCCGTCCTGCTGGCGGTCGGCGCCGCCTGCGGCTTCTCGCTCTTCCTGCTTGCCGCCATCCGCGCCGGCGACGCCGTGGGCGACGCCTGGCTCCAGCTGATCTACCGCGTGCTGCCGTTCCTCGTGGTCGGTGTGCCGCTGCTCTGGCGCCGGCAGCTCGGCCTGCCCGGCAAGGCCTGGGCCTACGTCGCTGCCGCCGCGGCGCTGCAGACCGCGGGCTTCGTCCTGTACCGCGTGGCCGGCCGCTCGGGCGGGGTCGCCATCCCGTCGGTGCTCTCCTCCCAGTTCGCCGTGATCGCGATCGTCGGCGGCGTGCTGATACTGGGCGAGCGGCTCAGCCGGCGTCAGGTCGGCGGTCTCGCGGGGTTGCTCGCCGGCGTCGCGGTGATCGCCGGGACGCACGCGTGACGGGGATCATCGGCGGGCTGCTGGCCGCCCTGCTGTGGGGATCGTCGACCACCACCGATGCGCGTGCGACGCGCATCGTGGGCTCGGTCGGCGTGCTCGGGTGGGGGAGCATCGCGGGCTGCCTGCTGACGCTCCCGGTTGCGCTCGTCTTCGCCCACGACACGAGCGACGTCGGACAGAGCGGGCTGGTGTGGCTGACGGTCTCGAGCCTCGCCGCAGTTGCGGCCTTCGGGCCGTTCTACCGGGCGGTGCGACTCGGGCCCGTGCCGCTCGTCGCCGGCATCGGGGCGCTGGAGGGCGCTGTCGCCGCGTCGATCTCGTTCGCGACCGGGGAGCGGCTCCCCGCGCTCACGCTGCTCGGCCTCGTGATCGCGCTCGGCGGCATGATCTTCGTGCTGACATCGGTGCGCGTGCCCGTGCCGGCGGGCCACGGGCATCCACTGCAGGCCGGCCTGCTCGCGACGCTGGCGGCCTCGCTGTTCGGGCTCTCCCTGTTCGCCGGGGCGCGCGCGATCGAGCAGGTGCCCGAGCTGTGGCTGCCGGCCGGCAGCCGCACGTTCGGCACCGTGCTGCTCGCCCTGCCGCTGGCCCTGCTCGGCCACCTGCCGAGGCCGGGGCGCTTCCTCCGGTTCGTCTTCTACTCGGCGCTGGCGCAGTCGACGGGGTACTTCGCATTCCTCGTCGCGGCCGATTCGAGCGGTATCTCGGTACCCGCCGTGCTGGCCTCGCAGGCCTCCGTGGTCGGCATGGTCATCTCGTTCCTCGTGCTCGGCGAGCGCCTCTCCCGCCGGCAACTGGCGGGCATCGCCGCACTCCTGACAGGCGTCGCGCTGGTTGCGGCGACGCGCTGAGCCATGTGGGTCGGCGTCCTCCTCGCAACGATCACGGCCGTCACGTGGGGCAGCATCTCCGTGCTCGAGGCTCGGGTCTCGCGCGCGCTCGGCGCGCAGAGCGCGCTGGCCTGGGTCTTCGGGGTCGGGCTCGCGGTCGTCCTGCCGATCGCGCTGATCCGCGGCGTCCCGGACGCGAGCGGCGGCGCGTGGGCCTGGGCGATGGTCTCGGCCGTCTGCTCGGTGGCGGGGATCGTCCTGATGTTCGCCGGCCTCCAGTACGGCCGCGTCGGACTCGTCACGGCGACCATCTCCGTCCAGGGGGCATTTGCCTCCATCTACGCCGCGATCGCCGGCGAGTCGCTGCATCCGCTGTCGTTCGTCGCGATCGCCGTGTCGGCGATCGGCACGTTCGTGCTGATGAGCGGCGACGGCGGGGTTCAGGCCCCGCCGCGCGAGCGCCGCGGCATCCTGCTCGGGCTCGCCGGCGCCTGTTTCACCGGCCTCTCGCTCTTCGCGGCCTCCCGCGGGGGCTCGGGCATCGGCGCGGACTGGGTGCTGGTCTGCATTCGGAGCACGAGCGTGGCGACCGTGTTTCTCCCGCTGGCCGTGTCGCGTCGCCTTCGCAGCCCCCGTGGGGTCGTCGTACCGATGATCGTCGCCGGCATCGGCGAGGTGGTGGCGTTCGCCGCCTACATCGAGGCATCGGACCGGATCGGCGTTGCGGTCCCGGCGGTCATCGCCTCCCAGTTCGCTCTGATCGCGGCGGCCGTCGGCTGGCTCGTGCTCGGCGAGCGCCTCGGGCGCCGCCAGTTGCTGGGCGCCGGGGCGATCCTGGCCGGCGTCACCGCACTGACGATCCTCCAGGCCTGAGCGCCTCGTCACGCCCGACCTCACACCGCTCAGCGGCCCGTGACGGCCGTTCGTCGACGACGCGCGGCGGCGCATGCGAGCGCGGCCGATGCTCGCGCCATGCCGAGCTTGCCGCTGGACGCACGCCGCCTCGCGGCGGCCGCCGCCATCGTCGCCGCCGTCCCCGCCGGGCCGATCGCGCTCATGACCACGGGATCCGGTCGCCTTGCGCTCCTCGCACTGGCGCTCGCGCCCGCAGTCGTCATCATCGCCGGGCCGACGCAGTGGCCGGGCTGGAGTCGCCTCGGTGGCCTGATCCTGATCGCGCCGGTGATGGTGACCATGATCGTTCCCGGTCTCTTCGCGTTGTTCCTGGCGTTCTTCGAGTTGTGCGCAAGCAACCAGACGCGGACCTATCTCGGCGCTCCCGGCGCCGCCGCTGCGATCTGCGCCTTCTTCCTGCCCTACGCGCTGGGCTCCGCGTGGGCGATGGCGCGACCCAGCCGTGCGCTCTGGGCTTGGCCCCTCGTCATGCTCGCCGCGATCGCGATCGGCATCGTCGTGTTGGCGCTGGTGGAGGGCGGACCGCACCATTGCGAGACCTGAGCCTATGCCTCGACCGGGGGATAGCCACAACTCGCACAAGCGTGGCCTACTCGTGCGGCAGCCCGGTCCGTCTCCCGACAATGCGCCCCCGAACGCATACGACGACCGAGGATCTCCTGCTGAGGGCTCGCCGAGAGGCGGGCCCTCAGGGTTTTTCGGCCTACTCCGCCGTACGGGCGTCCGGGTCGAAGCCCGCGGCCCGCATCGTCACGTCGAGCATCGCGAGGACGCGCAACTGCACGCGCAGCGACGTCGGCCGCTCGCTCGCCGCGGGAGCCTGCACCATGCGACCGAGCCGGCTCGGCACGGGCGCCATCCCGGCATCCTCGTTGGCGGCCTCGGAACGCCAGCGCCGCTCGAGCACTTCCCAGAGCCTCGACGCCTCATCGCCGCCGCCGGCCTCTGCGATCTCGGAGAGCGTCGCCGAGAGCAGGTCGTCGAGCGTCGGGTAGGCGCGCGTGATCGCCTCGCGTGCGGGGGAGCTGAGCGACGCCTCGGCGAGGACGCTTTCAAGTGTCGGGTCGTTCATGGCAGTGACTGCAGGCTAGGTCGTCTTGGCGAAAACGGTCGCGACACGCGCGTGCGGCGCTGCGGGTGCGACGGCTTGTGGCTATGTGCACAATCATTCTGTTACGATCGGCACGTGCGATCCCGGGGGTCGAAGACGCGTGCCAAGCCGAGGCTTCCACTGCTTTTCGCGCTCTGTGCCGTGCCCCTCGTCGTTGCCGGCTGCTTCGGGCACGGATCGAGCGAGTCGTCCAGCGGCACGTCGGCTCCGGCCAAGACCGGCGCAAGCGTCGGCGCCGACCTCGCCGCGGGCAAGGCCCTCTTCATCAAGACCTGCGGCGGCTGTCACTCGCTCAAGGATGCCGGCACGACCGGCCAGTCCGCACCCGACCTCAACTCGCCGATCTCGGCCGCGGGTGTTGCTGCCCAGATCAAGGCCGGCGGCGGCTTCATGCCGGCCAAGCTGCTGACCGGCGCGGACGCCGCGAATGTCGCCGCGTACGTCGCGTCGGTCGCCGGCAAGTAACGGCACTGCTGCCTGTCAACCTGGGTTGACTTCATCGTCGAGTCAATGTAGGTTGACGGCCATGCATCCCGATGCGACGAGACTCGCCGACGACACCGCAAGCGGCGATCCTGCGGTGGGGCTCGCAGCGGTCGCCGCGCTGCGCGCGTTGCTCGAGTCCCTCGAGCAACTGCAGGTGAGTCGGGCTCGCGAGCAGGGCTGGTCGTGGCAACAGATCGCTGAGGCACTCGGAGTGAGCAAGCAAGCCGTGCACAAGAAGTACGGCGGCCGCGGCCGGCTCTCGCGGAGGCAGGCGTGAAGCTCGGCCGGCGCGATCGTCGATCGACGCGCTCGGCCGCTTCCGAGCCGGCGCCTGTCGTCGGCGAGTTGTTCGAGGCCGCCCAGCTCGAGGCCATCGCGTTCCGGCACGACATGATCGGCACCGAGCACGTGCTCCTGGCTCTGCTCGGGCGCGACGACGCGGCGGGGAGGGCGCTCCGCGGCCTCGGCCTCACGGTCGCGGGCGTGCGCGCGGACACCGGCCGCATCGTCGGCGAGGGGCCTGCGCCCGAAGCGGTGTTCGACGCCGACGCGCTCGTCGCGATCGGAATCGATCTCGAAGCCGTGCGCCAGAGCGCCGAGACGACCTTCGGTGAGGGAGCCTTGGAGCGCGCTTCCCGTCGGCGCGGAAGCTGCGCGGGAGCGGCGTTCGGGGTGACGCCACGTCTCAAGCAGGCACTGGAGAGCGCCCGGCAGGACGCTGCGCTTCGCGGCACGCCACTCGCTACGCGCGATGTCGCTCTCGGCCTCGCGCAACAGCGAGAGTCGGTCGCCGCGCGCATCCTCGACGCTCATGGCATCTCGCTGGAACGGCTGGTCGCAGCGCTTGACCGATGCCGCTGAGCGAAGCGACGAGGCCGCTTTCGCGCGCCCGGCTCGAGCGCGCCGAAGACTCGATCACGGAGGTGGCGAGCGACCAGCGACAGCGGTGGCTCTTCGCTAGGCTCGCCCGCGATGGACGCGGTCCCCGACACCTCCGCGTGGTCCCGCCTTGCGGACCTCGAGCTCGTGGTGGAGCGCTGCGAGACGCGTCACCTCGAGGCCGACGCCGGGGCGTTCGGGCGGCGCGTGACGACCGAGATCGTGCTCCGCGGCGAGGGCGAGGAGGGCGTCGGCGAGGAGGTCGGCGGGCCCGGCCCCGAGCCGCATGAGGCGCTGCGCAGGCTCGTGCCCGGTCTGCCGCTCGCGGGGCGCTACACGCTGGCCACATTCTGCAAGCACGCCGCCGCGCTCGACGTCTGGCCCGAGCCGCCGGAATGGGAGCTCATGCGCAGCTTCCGGCGCTACGCCTTCGAGTCGGCGGCACTCGACCTCGCGCTGCGCCAGGCCGGCCTGCCGCTGCACGAGGCGCTCGGGCGCGAGCCGCGGCCGCTCCGTTTCGTCAATTCGCTCGGGCTCGGCGAGCAGCCGGACGCGCAGGTCGTGCTCAGCCGGGTCGCCGCCTATCCCGATCTGCGCTTCAAGCTCGACGCGCACCCGGCGTGGACGGCGCAGATCGTCGACGCGCTGGTGAAGACGCACGCGGTCGACGTGATCGACTTCAAGGGCTGCTACGGCCTCGAGGTGACGGACGAGCCGGCGCTCCTCCGGCTCTACGAGCGCCTGATTCCAGCGTTTCCGGACGCGCTCGTCGAGGACCCGCACCCGCTCGAGCCGGTCACGGCGCTGCTCGCGGGGCAGGAGCGGCGCGTCTCCTACGACGCCCTGATCCGCTCCGCGGCAGACCTCGCGACGACGCCCCTACGCGTGCGGACGATCAACGTCAAGCCGACGCGGCTCGGCTCGCTGCGCACGCTGTTCGAGCTCTACGCCCACTGCGAGGCCAACGGCATCGCGATGTACGGCGGCGGCATGGGCGAGCTCGGCGTCGGACGCGGCCAGATCCAGCTCCTCGCGGCGCTGCACCACCCGGACGGCTCGAACGATGTCGCGCCGAGCGCCTACAACGCACCGGCGCTCGTCGCCGGCCTGCCGACGAGCCCGCTCGACCCGCGCCCGGCGCCGACCGGCTTCCGGCGCGCACCGGCACCCGCCTGAAACGCAGGCGGCTCGCCGCTGGCGAGCGATGGGCCCGGAGGGATTCGAACCCCCGACCGGAAGCTTCGAAGGCTTCTGCTCTGTCCCCTGAGCTACGGACCCGCACCAAGGATAGCCCGGCGCCCCGTCGCGCCACGCGCGGTCACTCGCAGGGAATCTGCGCCTCGATGCGCGTGCCGCGGGCTTCGCGGCTCTCGATGCGCAGGCCGCCGTCGAGTGCCTCGATGCGGTCGGCGAGGCCGCGCAGGCCCGAGCCGCGGGCCGGATCGGCGCCGCCGATGCCGTTGTCGGTGATGACCACTCGTGCCGTGCGGCCCGTCAGCGTGACGCTCACGGTCGCGCTCTCGGCCTGGGCGTGCTTCGCGATGTTGGTGATCGTCTCGGCCACGACGTAGTAGACGGCTGCCTCGACGGGCTCGGGCAGGCGCTCCTCCGGGAGATCGGTGAGCTCGACGGGGAGCGGGGCGCGCGCCAGGATCGCCTCCAGCGCGGGACCGAGGCCGCGGTCGGTGAGGATCGCGGGGTGGATTCCGCGCGCAAGCTCTCGCAGCTCGTCGAGCGCGCGCGCGAGCTCGGCCTGGGCCTCCTCGAGCAGCCCGGGAACGGCCTCCGGCCGCCGCTCCAGCGCGCTCTGGGTGAGGCGCAACTGCAGGGCGAGGGAGACGAGGCGCTGCTGCGCTCCGTCGTGGAGGTTGCGCTCGAGACGGCGGCGCTCCGCATCGCCCGCGCCCACGATGCGCGCACGGGAGGCAGCGAGCTTGTCGTGTGCGTCGGCGTTGGCGAGCGCCTGCGCGACGAGGTCGGCGAAGTCGCACAGGCGTTGCTCGGAGCCCTCGGGCAGCGGGCTCTCGTCGACCGAGGACGCGACGAGCGCTCCCCAGAGCCCGTCGGCGAGCTTGACCGGCGCGGCCACGCTCGAGCGGTAGCCGTGCGAGCGCAGGTCCTCGATGAGGCTCCCGGCGTCCTCCGGATACGTGACGCGGTGCGCCTCGCCCGTGCGGTACACCTCGACGAGCGCCGAGCCCTCGCCTCCGAGCTCGATCGTCGAGCCGACGGGGAACAGCAAGGGGCCGCTCTCGCTCCAGCCGCCCAGAACCGTCACGGAGCCGGGCGAGTCGTAGCGCACGATCGTCGCGGTGTTCACCGCGAGGGACTGCGCGGCCTCGCGCATCACCTGTCCGAACGTTCGCGCGGGGTCGGCCTCGCTCACGACGAGCGTCGCGATGCGGCGGAGGGCGGCCTGTTCGTGTGCGAGCCGGCGTGCCGCGTCCTCGCTCGCGGCGCGCTCGGCCGTGACCGCCGCCAGGATCATCGACGTCAGGGCCGCAACTCCGACGAACAGCTGCGTCGCGATCAGGCTGTCGGTCAGCGAGTCGCGCACGAACGGGCCGGACCCCCCGGAGGTGTCCCAGATCGTGAGCACGGATGCCGCCAGCAGCGCAGAGGCGGCTCCGCGCGGCCCGAAGCGGAGCGCGGCCCAGATCAGCGCGGGGAACAGGATGTACGGCACGTCGTGGCGCGAGGCCAGCGCGGTGAGCACGAGCAGAACCGCGATCAGCGCTGCGCCCTCGATCATCTGACGCGTCGTCATGCGCACGCGCACGCGCACCCAGGTGAGCACTGCGGGGGTGACGACGAGCGCGCCGGCGAGGTCCGACAACCACCAGGTGCGCCAGGTGTGCGCGAAGCCGACAGCAGGGAGATCCCCCGCGATCCAGATCGCGAGCGTGCCGAGGGTTGCTCCGACCCCGGTGCCGATGGCCGAGCAGACGATCAGGACGAGCACGTCCCTGACGCGCAGGCCGGGCGTGCGCGCCCCCAGGCGAATGAGCAGGTGGGCCGCCACGACGACGGCGATCACGGTGCCGAGCGTCTGACCGAGCGTGACGCCGAGCGGCGTGGAGTAATCGCCGGCCAGGAGGTCGCCGATCACGATCGCGGGCCACAGCCGAGGGCCGAAGAGCACGAGCGCCGCGATGCCGATGCCCACCGCAGGCCAGAACGCGGTGACAGCGCCGTAGGTGGTCGTGCCGGTGTGCGGGTAGGCCAGGTGGAGGCCGATCCGCACAGCGGCGTAGTAGGCGGCCGCCGTCACGACGGTCGCCACCAGGTAGCGCCTCTCGACCAGCCGTTGGATCACGCTCGCGAACATCCCTCCTGGAAGCTCCCGCGGGCCTGATCGGCACCCGCTCCGCTTCCTCTGAGGGGGTGAGGCTAGCCGTACCTGCGCGTCCCCGCGCGTATGAGACGATTTGATGAATGCCTGTAACAGTGCTGATCGTCGACGATCACCCGAGCTTCCGCGCCACAGCGCGGTTGCTCCTGGAATCGGAGGGATTCGACGTGATCGGAGAGGCGGCGGACGGCACGTCAGGCTTGCTGGCGGCGCGCGAGCTCGCGCCCGATCTCGTCCTCCTCGACGTGCAGTTGCCCGACGTGGACGGCTTCCAGGTCGCAGCGGAGCTGACCGGCGGCGGGGGAGGGCCCGCCGTCGTTTTGACCTCGAGTCGCGACGAGGCCGACTTCGGCCCGCTCGTGGCTGCGAGTGGCGCCCGCGGCTTCGTGCCCAAGGCCGAGCTGTCCGGCGCAGCCTTGCTGGCCCTTCTGGAGCACGTGTGACCGCTATCCTCGTTGCCCAATGACTGTCGATCTCGCCGTTGCGACGCCGACCTTCCTCGACCTGACGTTCGTCGGGCTCGAAGGCATGCCCGCCAAGGGCGAGGAGCGGTTCGCCGCCGATCTCGTGCGTTCGCCGGGAGGCGGCGCGATCACGGCCGTCGGCGCCGCGCGGCTCGGGCTCTCAACGGCCCTGGCAGCGCCGCTCGGCGACGACGACGCGGGCGACTTCGTGCGTGGCTGCCTGCAGCGCGAGGGGATCGCACTGCCCGAG
>Ga0207683_10000517_pt1 | contig 35652 bp, 22 predicted proteins | sample KBSM73metaG_FD_184333 | JGI IMG/M metagenome (GOLD analysis project Ga0207683, IMG submission 184333) | Miscanthus rhizosphere microbial communities from Kellogg Biological Station, Michigan, USA - KBS M7-3 metaG (SPAdes) (version 2) | ecosystem: Host-associated > Plants > Roots > Rhizosphere >... | reverse complement strand
TCGCCTTTGCCAACCCGTTCGTGCGTCGAGTCGCGGCAGACACGAATGGCCGCTTGCTTCTCATCGTCCTCGATAACTCGTTCAGCATGCGTGCCGGCACGCGATTTGCAGACGCCAGGCAGCAGGCGATTGCGAGGCTCGCCGCTAAACAGCCATCGCAAAAGGCGCAGGTCATTTCGCTCGGCGGTCAGCTTCAGATACTGACGCAGCCTATTTCTGATGCCGCACAACTGCGCTCCGCGATCGAGAGCATCCAACCCGGCGATGGTCACGCGGGCTACGGTGAGTTGGGCCGCGCCCTCCGCGCTCTTGCAGAAAACGTGCGCATGCCTATCGATGTCCATCTTTACAGCGACATGCAGCGCAGCGCCATGCCCACGAATTTTGCCGACCTTGTGCTGCCCGCCAACGTAACGCTGGATCTTCATTCCGTCGCGAATAAGATCGCAGCAGGCAATTGGACCATTGAGAGCCTCGATGCCCCCGCTAAGTTGTCCGATCCGAAAGATCCGCATCGATCGCGTGTGCGCGCCGTCGTGGCAGGGTTCAGCACCACGGCGGCTTCGAGAACCGTATCGCTCGTTGTGAATGGCAAGACTATCGCGACCCGCAAAGTTGAGGTTCCGGCCGACGGGCGAGCCACCGTTGAGTTCGCTCCGCTTGACGTCAATTACGGCTTCAATCGCTGCGAAGTTCGCGTCGAAGGCGGCGATGCGTTCTCCGCCGATGATGCAGCCCTGTTTACTGTGCGTCGCTCGGACCCACAACGGGTGCTGTTCGTGCATTCCTCTCGTGACACCCGCTCGCCGGTCTACTTCGGCTCCGCGCTGACCGCGGCTTCTAGGTCGTCCTTTATCCTGCAGTCGGTTTCTGAGGAGGAGACAACAAATCTCGACCCCTCCCGTTTCGCATTCGTTGTGCTGTCTGACAGCGCTGCGTTGCCGTCAATCTTCGAGCACACGCTTGCGCAATACGTCGCCAGGGGCGGCAGCATATTCATCGCAATTGGCACCAGCGCTGCTCGTCGCTCGCGGATCCCCGTGTGGGACGGCAGTGTAGCCGACACGCACGATTATGCGCGTTTGGCAGGTGCCGTCAACGTCGGCGAGGTCGATTTCACCCATCCCGCGCTGATCGACGCGCAGCCAGGACGCGACAACGGCGGTTGGGCTGAGGCAAAGGTCTTCTATGCCGCTGTCGTTGATCCGCGCGGAGCGCGCATCGCCGCGCGCCTCACCGACGGAACCCCTCTCTTGCTCGACAAGCAGGTAGGCCAGGGGCATGTCCTCCTGTTTACAACCGGGCTTGAGAATCTCACCAATGATGTGCCGCTGCATCCGGTCTTTGTCGCGTTCGCCGATCGTGTCGCGCGGTATCTCTCCGGCAGCGAACGTCTCAGCGGATCCAGGCTCGTAGATTCCTTCGTGCAACTTCGCGCGCCCGCCGATTCTGCATCAGAGCACGGCAGCGTCGAAGTGATCGACCCCGATGGCCGCAGGCCGCTTTCTTTGAGCGAAGCAAAGACCGCTCAGGTTCAACGCCTCGACAAGGCAGGTTTCTATCAGATTCGCCTCGCGAATGGGCGCGCCATGCTCATCGGAGTCAACCCCGACCGCCTTGAATCGAATTTGCAGCCGATTCCCGATGATGTGGAAAGGCTGTGGATCGGAAGCGCCTCCACGGGTGATTCGCTGGCGCAACCAGCCCCTGCACACAAAGAAGGCTATCGTCCAGTGAGTTTGTGGTGGTACGTCATGCTGCTTGCTTTCATAACGGCGCTTGCGGAAATATTCTTCGCCAGTCGCTACATGAGCACACAGAGGGAGGAAATATGAGCAACCGGAATGCGCTCAATTTCTATATCGAACGTATACGACAAAGACTGGTTCTCGCAGCTTGGATGCGTGGCGCGGCGACTTTTACCGGCACCGCTCTGATCGTGACACTCGCTCTTGTCCTCCTGCTCAATCACTTCGCGTTTCCTTCGCGCGGACTCACAGGCGCACGACTCGCGTTGCTTTTCGCTCTTGCTGCCGCGGCGGCATTTGGCACCGCATTTCCATTGATGCGCCTCACCCGTGCACGCGCCGTCCGCAAAGCCGAGGCCGCGAATCCTGCGCTCGAGCATCGCCTGACAACCTTTTATGAGAAGCAAGAACAGAACAGCGATCCCTTTCTTGAGTTACTCGCCGCTGACACTCTCACCATGACTCAGCATGCTGAGCCATCGTCTCTGGTTGAAGATAAGCGACTATTTGCCTTGGGCGGTGCGGGGCTTGGCTGCCTCGCTGTCCTCGCTTGGATGATTCTCGGTGCACCTGGTTATCTCGGCTATGGTGCAGCGCTGCTCTGGACCGGACCACCGAAGAATGCACAGCCGTTCTATGCTATCGCGGTTACGCCCGGCAACATCGCCGTTCGACGCAACAGCGATCAACTCATCACCGCGCAAGTCACCGGTATGCAGCCTGACAAAGTGCAAGTGTTCGCACATTATCAAAGCGCTTCCAACTGGGAACCCGTCGCGATGCAGAGACAGCCGAATGCGAATGGAATGGCAAAGTATCAATTCATCTTTGCCGGATTGCCCGAGAACGTGGAGTATTACGTTGCCGCCGATGCTCTGGCCTCCCCGCATTACACGGTTCGCGTTGTGGATTTGCCGGCCGTAAAAGAAATCCGCGCCACTTATCACTACCCGAAGTGGACGGGCATGGCGCCGGCCACGGAAGAACACTCAGGCGATCTGCGCGCGATTGAAGGAACGGATGCCGCTCTGGAAATTGAAATGGATCGTCCTCTGAAAAGTGGACAACTCACGCTCGATGACGGCCAGACGATTCAACTCGCTGGCGGTGACGGCAACAAATATCACGGCACTGTTCACATGCAGAAGGATGGCGCCTACCACGTTGCTGCAATGGACCAAGGCCAACCCGTTCGGCTGTCCGAGGACTATTTCATTGCTACCGACAAGGCGCAACCTCCGCAGATATCCATCGATCGCCCGCGTGGCGATTACCGAGCCAATCCCATCGAGGAAGTCACGCTTGCCGTCAAGGCCGCCGATCAATACGGGTTGCGCGATGTTCATCTTCACTATTCGGTAAATGGTGGCGCTGAGCGCGACATCAGCCTGCTTGAGAAGCCCGGCACAAAGAGTACCGACGGGTCGCACACATTGCCCCTTGAAGATTTCAAGCTGGTGCCCGGCGACGTGGTCAGCGTTTACGCCAGCGCTCGTGATGGTCATGCGGAAGCGCAGACCGACATGTCCTTCATCCAGGTGGAGCCCTTCGAGCGCGAGTTCTCGCAGTCACAGCAGAGCGGCGGAGGAGATGGTGCTGGAGGCTCGGGCGGAAATAACCAAACCGAAATCTCCAGACGCGAGAAAGAACTGATCGCCGCCACATGGAAGCAGCAGAACAACAAGAGCGCCACTCCAAAAGATGCGACGGTGGCCGGGCAGTTCCTCGCGGATGCACAACAGAAGCTTCGCGATCAGGTCATGGCGTTGTCGGCTCGTATGGAGGCCCGCGACCTTTCGGCTGCTACCGAGGAGTTCAATGGTTTCAATAAGGATATGCAGGATGCGGCTGCGGCAATGTCGCCTTCAGCGGACAAACTGAAAGCCACCCAATGGAAGGATGCTCTTCCCCTCGAACAGAAGGCGCTGCAAGCCTTGTTGCGCGCAGAAGCCACCTTCCGCAAGATTCAGGTTGCCTTTGGCCAAACCGGCGGAGGCGGTGGTGGTGACAGCGCTGGTCGCGATCTCGCCAGCCTCTTCGATCTTGAATTGGATACCGAAAAGAACCAGTACGAATCCGCGCAGAGCGTTTCTCCCCAGGAGCAGCGAGTGAAAGAAGTAGAGGACGCGCTCGCGAAACTCGACGCGCTTGCAAAACGCGCGGAAGAGCAAGCCAATCAGGAGCGCAATCCGCAGCAAAGCTTCGAGCAGCGCTGGCAACAGGAAATGCTGCGGCGCGAAGCCGAGCAACTGCAACAGCAGATGGAGCGGATGGCTAAAAACGGGCAGCAAGATCGTCAGGGGTCGAGCGCATCCTCTGGCTCGTCATCGTCGCAGGCCAATTCTCAGCAAAGATCATCCGCCTCAAAGGGTTCGCAAGCTCAGCCCGGTTCGCAGGATCGTGCCGGTCAGCAATCTCAGGATCGCGCCGATCAGCGCGTACAACAGGCGATGCGGCGCCTTCAGGAGGCAACCGACGCAATGAAACGCAGCAGTGGGGCACAGCAGAACGCCGATGAGGCGCGTCGGGCTGCCCAGCAACTGCGCGAAGCGGCCAATCTGCTCTCCGACACGCAACAACAACTCGCCTCCGGCAAAATGGATTCGCTGGCGCGCGAAGCGGCGCGCCTCAAAGACGAAGAGCGTGCGCAGTCTCAGCGAATCGACAAGGCAATGAACCAGCAGCAGACTAGCGATTCTTCCGACCTCACCGGCACTATGGATCGAATGCGCGCGCGCGAACGCCTCTCGCAGGAGAGGCAACAACTCTCCGACGATCTATCAAAACTCGAAAAGAGTATGCGCGACAGCGCGCGTCAGATGGCTCCCAATCAACCGGGTGTCGCGAAACAATTGCGCGATGCTCTCACTGAGATGGACAACTCCGACCTCAATAACCACACCCAGCGAACCGCCGACTGGCTGCGTCGTGGCGTCAACCCCAATGCGAATGGCACGGAGCGCGAGATCGCCGAGGGTCTCGACAAACTCAAGCAGCAGTTGCAGCAGGCGCAGCAGGCAATGAACGATCAGCAACCCGGGCAACGCAACTCCGGCCCGAAATCTGGCCAGACCGACCAGGCCGCGGCGCTCGATACAATCGCGCGTCTCCGCAATCGGATTGAATCGATGACGCGCGATTCGCAACAGAGCGGCCAGCGCTCCGGCGACAAAAACGGTTCCAGCAGTGAAGGCCAACAGCAGGCACAAGGCCGCCTGGACAATCAGCAACTGAGTCGTGGCGGCTCTCAGCAGGGACGCAGCGGCAATGCCGCTACCCGATCAGGCGACGTTGGCGGTCCCGTGGGTGACATTCGTTTTGGCGGCGCGCCCAACTCAGATAGCACCGTGTGGGGCAATATCAACACCGGCAACAATCGCTACAGTTCCTCCCCGCAGCAACGCCAGACTGATGATCCATCCGCCAATCCCGCTGATACGGAGCGCACGTTCCAGCAGCAACTGCGCGAACTAAATCAACTGCGGCAGATCCTCAAAGATGATCCGCAGGCCTCAAAAGAGGCGGAGGAACTCGCTCGACAAATGCAGCATCTCGACCCGCGGCGCTTTCCTGGCAACCCGGCTATGGTAGAAGAGATGCACCGCGAAGTGCTCAGCACCATCGACCGCCTTGAGCTACAGTTGGTGCGCAGCGCGACTGCCTCGCTGGCCTCCCGTACAGGCAAGCCGCAGGCAGTTCCCGACGGGTACCAGGACTCAGTCGCCGAGTACTATCGCTCCTTGAGCAAAACTCCGTAAGCTTTCGGTTTAACGAATGCAGCGTCGGTAACAACGCGAGTGCAGCACGCGAATAGAAATGAACAGGACGACCAGGTTAAGAGTCAGGGCGCCCCTCAGCCTCGCGCTTCGATTCGCACCGGTCCCAGAAGTCCCGAGGGCTGCAGCGGGTCATCCGGCTTGAACGGATACTTGCCCGGAATCCACGTCAGGCGCTCTTTTTCCTGTAGCCCGCTGTCGCGAATCAGCCGGTTCAGCCAGAGGTTCGCCACAGTGATCTCCAACTCATTTCCTCTTGCTTTCAAAACATTCTTCGGAAGGCTAACCCGCCAGGGTGCACACCACGCCACCCCCAGATCGCGCCCGTTCAGTCGCACCGAGGCGATATTGTGCACACGTCCCAGCGAGAGAAACATTGCCCGGTCGGTTCCTGCATTTCCGGTGTCGAATCCGATGCGGTAAACCGCCTTGCCCGAGTAATAACGTATGCCCGGCTCGCTGCGGCTGGTCCAATCCTCCAGCCGATCAAACCGTACGTTCGCAGGCCCGCCCCAGCGCGCATCGAACGACACATCCCACGCTCCTTCGATCGTCTGCACCGGAGTAAACGCTGGAAAATTTTCCTTCGCAGCAGGGCTCTCTTTGCCCTTGCGAAATACGACAAATCCGCTCTCATGCGGCGCAAGCCGCGCAGGCACAAAAGTCCGCCCGTTCCTTTCTTTAAAGTCTCGCAGCGCGCGTCGTTCGCCGGTCAAAGGATCCCACCATTCCGGCTGCTTACCGCTCACGCGGAACGCGCAGTTCACCACATTCTCACGGTCCTCGCGATTAGCAATGAAGTAGAGATCCTCATCGCCATCGCGGCGATGAATCGCACGCACACCCTCTCCCTCGAAATCCGGTGCAATGCCGCGCCCGGCCAACACTCGCGCCGTCACCCGGTAGGCAGGATAGAGAGAAGCTTGTTGCAGGCTCGCCGGCGTCAGCTTCCACGGCACTGCATCGAATCCGCCATGCTCCACTGCGTGTTCTCTCCCGGCGTCCTTTGTCACCTGCCACGACACATCCGTAGCCACGATGACTGGCGGGCCGGAAGCTCCTGAATGCGCCACGGCCGCGATCACGCCAAACGGCATGCTTCCCGCATGCTTGCCTCCATCGACAAGGACACGGATCTCGTTCTCGCCATCAACCAGCAGAGAGGTCACATCAAACCTGCGCACTTGATCCGAAACATGACCCGCACCAAGGCGCATGCCATTCACTGACACCTCGTACGACGGGCTCGCGGTGACCAGAACCTCCGCAGTGTCAAGATAGTGCGCGCCGTCCACGCGGAACGTGCGTGAGAACGTTTGCTTTCCGTTGTTATCGCCAGGTTCATTCGATCCAGATGCCCATATCCACCGCGCCTGAGCCAGTGGATTTTCCTGTGCCCACCGGTACGCGCTCACATCATGAATCACCGTGCCGTGACCCACCGTACTCGCCTCTCCCTCTCGCTTGCCAGCCCAAAGTTTCTTCGATAACGCCTGCACCTCCGCATCGCACAGCGGATAGTCGCTCAGGCTCGGCGATGCTTTGGGCGGCATTCCGATCACCGTCGCACCCGCCTCCACCAGTTCCGCCACCTTCTTCATCAGTCGCGGTGTCATCGTTTCCACCTGCGGCAACACCAGCAGTCGATAGCGCATGCCGTCGGGAAACACGATCTCACCGTCTGCAACCGAGGCGCGCGTCATCAATGTCTCGGGACTGCATCCGTCAAAGTTGTATCCGCGTCGATCAGAAAACTCGCCCGGCAGAAACACCGAAGGCGGCGGCAAAAATACATGCGGCGCACCTTCGGCGGCTAGGTACAGAACATCCGCCACAAACAACCCCCGCCGCAGCATCGCTGAACACCGCGTCACGTAACGGTGATACTCGTGCGCCATGTCCCACCACGTCTGCGTGCGATCCCAGTGCACGCCATAGCCGCCATCTGGTCCCATCGTCATACCCGGAGAGCGATCGGTCCCTGACTGCGACTGAAAGCGATGAAACACAATCCGATTAATCCCCGCGCAGAATGCCCAGTCCCCTTGGCTCTTCATCGATGCCGGGTGCTGCAGCCACCTCTCAGGAAACTCCGCCGTAAACGCCTCTGCGGCGATGATCGTCTGCCCATTTGTGTGGCCCACCGAAGTGGACTCTACCACGCTCCAGTCCGTGTTTATCTCGCCGAAGTGCGACCAGAACTCCGCCATCGGCACATCGGCCACCCGCCCTAGCTCCAGGTCCGAACACGGGTCAAGGTCATAAGGCTCCAGAGAAAAGTTCAGGCCGTGTTGATGCGCCAGTTCGCGAAGCCGTTCCGCCTGGTTCTCGATCACCAGTTCCTGCGCGGTCTGCCGAAAATCCCACAAGAAGCGCTCCGTGGTGGCGCGATCGCGTACCACGTAGCCCGCGAGTGTCGGCAGATACGGCATCAAATCATATCCGCATCGCTTCTTGAATTGAGCAGGGAAGTCCGGCGTCCAGTTCTGTGAACTCATCTCCCAGCTGTCGTAGTGCAGCGTCGTCAAGCCCGTTGTCTTGTGCCGCCGCGCACCGATTCGCTCCAGCACTTTCGCAAAGTACGCATCGAAGTGGTGATCGACTGCCGCACGACTGAACTTGTCAGTCTCAAATCCTAGCCCTGGTACTGGCGCTGGCCGCGTGGTCTGCGCGGTGATCCTCCGCCCCGCGCGCAGCACGATCCAGTCTCCCTCAGGAATCTCCCATTCCAGATGCCCATCCGCTCCCATCTGGTTCGTCAGTTCCTGCACTCTCGTTTGCGTTACGCACTCCCGCGCCGAAATCTCCGGGTACACGGCACGGTTCGGCAGGAATGGCCGCACCCACGGCACCGTTGAATACGGCCCGAGAATTTGCGACGAGTACGAACCCCGCATGTAGAGCGCCTTTTCCGCCAGATCTGCCGTCTCCGCATGGCCCTCCGGCGCAGGAAATGCCAGCACGCACGAATCGATATAGAAGTCCTCCCATTTCGCGCGCAACTCCGGCGTCAGCGTTTCTTCGCCGAAGAAAGGCGTCCTCGGTTTTGGTCGCGGCAATCGCCCTTTGAACTTCCCCGGTCCGTGCACCCGCGTCTCGCTCGTCACCAGGAACTGCATCGACTCTTCCGGCTTCACCCACGGCCCACCGGCCCCGCACCATCCCGCGCCCGCCGCCAAAGCAATCTCCAGCCCCAACTCATCGGCTCGTGCAAACGCGTTGGCAACCGTCTGCTGCCACTCCTCGCTCATGAACCTCACTGGCCCTGGGGGAATCCCGATACCCACCTCGAGATAAACTCCGCCGCCAATCCCCGCGCGCTTCATGGCCTCCAGATCGGCGGTCATTCCCTCCGGCGCAAGGTGGCCGTCCATGAAGTACCAGTAAACCCACGGCCGGGCCTCATCCGGCGGGTTCACGAAGTGCGCATGGTTCGCGTCGACACTATCCTCCGCGAAAGCCAGAAGAGAATCGCGAAGGCCGAGCCCGATGAGGCCCAGCGATCCAGATTTCAACAGCATCCTCCGGGTGAACTTCGGAAATAGCCGCATAAACCTCCTTGCTCAGCGCGTGCCCGCTCGTGTACGGCGTCTTTCAACATCGCCGCAAGCATGCGATTCCTGAGTCAAGTCCGTATTGTTACGGCACACTCCGTCCACGCGCAATGGCCGAGCCGCGAATCAAATCGGGAAGCGTCTGGCAATCTCTCTTCGTGGGGGGCTCACCCTTGCAATTCAATCCAGCCTCGAGTCTCCACCTTCGTCGTTTTCTCTCGAGCGCGATAGCAGTGCGAGACTCTGGCGAGATTGTCGGGCGGAGTTTGCAGATAATTATCCTTATTTGGCGCACAATTGAAGAGAGTGGAACAACGAGCAAAGTCGAAACCAGAAAAACAACGCGTTTTAACTCTGAATCTTCCTCTAAGTCCTTTCTGCAGAGGATTCTGCGGCTAAACCCTTCGCCGAGAGGATTTTAGCACCGAGCGTCTACCCTAAACCATTGCGAACAGATACTTTGTTTTCAGAGTATAGGTGGGGGGTACCGCGCGAATCCTCGTGCTAGCGATTCGAATCGAGAACCTTAATTGCAAACCTTGATGTCAACGCTCACCGTTAGGCGGCGGTACCATGCTTCTCTTCGATGAGAGAACGGTAGAACTCTGCCAGTTTGGTTCCTGAGTCAGAAACATCGAGTGCGTCAAGCGAAGGCAATCCCTTCGCGGGTTTGGCAGAGAGAAGGACCTCCGGCGTCAGCGGAGTCGAATAAGTCTGAACCCATTCCCGGCCGACCACCTCTCCGAGATTGCGCGAGAAAGGAGTTTCAGGTGTCAATGCAGTCTTATGTTGACTCACCGCGTGCACCAGCGAGCCCGAATGCAAATTATCTCGAAATGGAAGAACCAGTGTGTCCGCTGCAGCCGCATACGATGAGAACTCCAGATCGGTAAGACTTCGCAGCACGAGATGGATTCTTCGATCTTCCGCCGCAAGCGCTCCAATTTGAGATGCATATTCATCCGGAACGGGAGCGCCTGCAATCAGGAGAGAATAACCGTTGCCCTCTAACTTTCGAAACGCCTGGATCAGTTCTTCGACCCCTTTGTAAGGACGAATCATACCGAGAAACCCAAACAGATATTCATCATGTCCGATTCCCAGATCTCTTCTTACTGAATCGACATCTCTCGTCATAGGCTCCCGCGGGTACGGTGGATGCCATGCGTAGATCGCCCGAGTCTTGCGCAGCCAATGAATCTTTTGCCGAACGACGTCCACAGTTGCAGGGCTTAGAGTGACGAAACCATCGATGAGTTCACCAAGCTGAGACAGGTAGTACGTCCAGAGCGGCTTGAATCGAACTGCAAGATCGTGCGGCCTCACATTGTGAACCGTCCATACGAGAGTCACGCCTGACTGCTTTAGCCTGCGCAGCGCCTTCAGCGTTCCGAACAGGCGCACAATCACGCGCAGAAAGGATCCGCCGTCCCAAAAGACTTTCTCTGGCCAGTGGATGTGCAGAACATCGATTTCAGAGGCTGCGACTTGGCGCGGATCAGACACGTCGATCACGCTTACTCGCGATTTAACAAGGCTCTGGCAAAAATTGCGGACGAATGGATTGTGATAATCGCGTCCCGGCCATGAGCCAACGCGCAATTGCGTGGATGTTTGATATTGCATCGTTTAGCGGCTTTGAAACCTTTCGTAGCATCTCGGCATCGGAAATGGATACAGGTAATGTACGAGTATCCCGTAAAGCTCTCGTTTTCAAATGCCTTCTTGCGAGGCCCTTCCAGAGAAGGACTCTGGTTTCAGATTGCTCAGAATACCTTCGGTGAGAAGGTTTGATGTCTGAGCCCGGTTAGTTCGGCGTGCTACCTGCAATCGATGCAGTCTTCTGAAAGAAGGATGCATTTTCAGCTACCCATGAGGAGAGATTGGGCGATCTGCGCAATTTTAAATCTGTCCCCGCGACGATCACTGCGATCGTGCCAACCTATAACCGTGCCCGCTATCTAGCAGCGGCGATCGATAGCGTTCTAGATCAGACGCTTCGGCCTGCTGAAGTGCTCGTCGTCGATGACGGATCAGTCGATGAAACGCGCGAAATTCTGAAGACGTACGGCGCCCGCATTCAGGCCATCCACAAAACAAACGGCGGGAAGGCGAGTGCTCTCAATCTCGCCCTCAAGAACGCGCGAGGCGAATTCATCTGGATATTTGATGACGACGATGTGGCACTTCCTGATGCACTTGAAAAGATGTTCAATGCATTAGCGGAGCATCCTGAGTCCGCCTTCGCCTATGGCAGCCACGATCACCTGGTCGAATCTGACAGCGGACAGTTCAGGGTCGTTCAGCCCGATCTGCGCATCGACATATCACTCGATTTCAGACTTTCTGTCCTTGAGCGTTGTTACATATTTCAGCCTGCCATGCTCGTACGGCGTGCGGTATTCGACGCCGTAGGGCCATTCAATGAGGCACTGGTTCGCTCCCAGGACTACGAGATGTTGATGCGGATCACGAGAAGATTCTCGGGCGTCGATGTAGGCTCCATCCTCTTCCATCAGCGACAGCACTCCGGGCCACGCGGTTCGGCGGCCTCGCCAGTTGCGAAGGGAAAGGTTGCGTCTGCCTGGATCAGGTATGACGACATGATCTTCTCGCATGTCTATACTGCGTACCCGCTCTCTGAGTATCTCGCCGATCGAAATCATGGTGAGTTGTCGCCGTCCGAAAAACGCTCTGCTCTTCTCGAACGCGCGTGCATCATGGCCCGCAAAGGAATGTGGAGCCACGCTGCCGCTGACCTGAAAGCCTTCTCCGCGCTGCTCCGATCCAGCGCAGAGCTCTCTCTGACTCCTTCCGAATCGGCCACCCTCCAGCGTTTCTTCGGTCCGTACAGCTACGCCGATCACAAGCTCTCAGAGTCCGGCGTCTTCTTTTACGCCTTGAAAAATTCTTTTCCAGTCCGCGTGCGCTGGATGATTGCGAAGAACCTGCTCGCCCCGATTCTCGGTGAACTTCGCTACAGCATTCGTAACGGCCATGTCCGATATTTCCTCGGAACAGCGAGAAAATGCATTGTCTTCAGCTCGATGTACCTGCGCGCGCGGCGTCGGCGCGATGAACCAATTGGCGTGATGACTGGAATGGAATCGTGACAAAAGGCGAGCGTACAGAGCAACATGACGATTTGGCCAAAGCTGCCTTGGTCGCGGAGTTGGAGACTAGCGGGCACGCGACTTTAGATATGCCGCAAAGCCTCACAGGGCACGCAGTTCGCGGCGGCATCGTTATAGGTTCTGCCCAACTCGTACGCATCGGCGTCCAGTTTCTCTCGGTAATCGTGCTCTCCCGCCTGCTTCTTCCGGAGGACTTCGGACTTGTTGCATCCGTGACCCCCCTTATCGGGTTTGTTTCCATGTTCCAGGACCTTGGATATGGACAGGCCATCATCCAGCGTCGCGACATCACGCAGGAGCAGACTTCCTCAGTCTTCTGGACGACGGCGGCCTTGGGCTTGAGCTGCGCGCTGATAGCAATCCTGGCCAGCCCCGCGGTAGCCTGGTTTTTTCACGACAGAAGACTCCTGCCGATCACGATTGCAGCGAGCGTCCCACTCCTCCTCGGCAGCCTCATGTCCGTCCCCAGTGGATTGCTCAACAGACGCCTCAATTTCCGTGGGCTGGCGGTGTCAGACGCTCTTGGCGCTATCTCCGGCCTGGCATGCGCAATCGCCGCTGCATACCTTGGCGCGCGATATTGGTCGTTGATGATTTCATCAGCGGTCTCGAGTCTTGTGATTGTTGTCGGCTACTGGACCTGCGCTCGATGGAAACCGAACCGGCCCAAAGCGCAATTCGTCGATAAAGAGATTGGACGTTTCGGCGCCAATCTCACGGGATTCACATTTGTGAACTACTTCGCTCGCAACCTCGACAACATTCTCATCGGTCACAAGGCTGGCAGTGTCGCACTCGGATTCTATGACCGTGCATACAAGCTCCTGTATTTCCCAATCCAGAACATCAATGGGCCGTTGTACCGTGTGATGACACCGTTGCTCAGCCGCGTGCAGGACGACAGGCCGAGGTTCCGCGAGATGTTCCTTCGCAGTACCGGACAGCTCACGCTCTTTATCGTGCCTGCCATGGCGGCGCTCGTTGCAGTTTCACACGATTTCGTCATTTTCGTTTTCGGTGATCGCTGGGCGCCCGTGGCGCCGATCTTCTTCTACCTTGGGATCAATGGCCTGCTCCAGCCGCTCGGCAACGCAACCGGTTGGATCTTTATCTCTCAGGGACGCACGGATGTGATGTTCCGACTTGGCGTTTTCACGTCGCTGATCACAGTGGCCTCGTTCTTTGTAGGACTGCATTTTGGCGGAGCCGTTGGACTCGCTGCGGCTTACGCTTTTGTTGAATATTTCGTGAAATCGCCGATACAGTATGCAGTCTTGCACCGCCTGGGGCCGGTCACAGCGTGGGATCTGTGCTGGCACCAGATTCCATTGCTGGTGGCAGCGGGCATGACCTTCGCTATTGTTCACTATTTCCTTCGCGGCGTTCTTGGGATGCATGGATTCGCAGTCATCGCGTGCGCCCTGGTCATTTCGTATGTTTCTGCAATTCTGATTACAGCAATCCGTCCGACCGGCAAGGCAGTCCTGAACGAAAGCAGAATGCTCATCGGACGGCTTTGGAACTCCGCGACCAGGTTCCTACGCCAGCAGGAAGCATCTGCTTGAAACGGAGTAGATGCGACGACGCTTCAAACGTGTAAAGCTGTTCCCAGCTTCCGGTTCAACTCCGCTATCAGTTCCGATCCGTAAGCTACCTTGCGCGAAAAATGTGCCTCGGATCTTTCGATGGCTGCCATGTCTTCAACGGTTAGCGTTCGTGGATGCCATGCATCGGATGCCGGCCAGTTAATGAACCGCAGATTGTTCGTGCTCAGTTTCAGCGGCGCATTTGCAAGCACGGAATGGTAATAACACTCTTCCGGACATTCGCGTTGTCTAAGGTGATCGAAAAGGCGGCGAGATTGAGCTGTCTCATTCAGCAGTATTTCAGCAGCTTTTCCGTTTGCGGTGAACCAGTGCTCACCGGCAAAACATCGAAAGCCCTCGTCAAACGGACCAGGGAAGACCGAGCGCCATGCTGGATGGTGCAGGTACGATCGGCCGACCGGTGGCATTGAAAACGGCTTCGCTTTCGACGGCCGCGGGACTGCAATTGCAACGTATCGCCTATACGCGAGCGAAGGATAAGACGATCGCGCAAACCCGGTACGACTACGAGTCTCCTTCAACTCGCTCGTCGTATCGCTGTGGTAGAAGATCTCGCGATGATCGATGAACGCGTCGCATTGTGCTTCGCTCAACATCGACAGCACCTTGTCTGGAGAGAGCGTCGGATAGTCTGAGCCGCTGAGAAGATAGATCCAGTCAGGTGGATTCGGCCCTCGCATCAGCAAACGAAGTCCTGCAATCGTTGCTGGAACAATCGAGAAACAACCCCAGAATGTTGGGAAATGCGGCTCAACAAATCGCACATTCGAAGAGAAAAGGCTCTTGTCCAGCGGACACTGGGTAAAATCGTGATGGCAAACGATCGGCGGCCCATCGTAGAGTTCACTGAGAACCTGCGTCAGAGAAAGCACTTGGTCGGGATCAGAGTGTGTAAGCAGTACGAAGCCAATACGAATCATTGCATCCTCACACCAGTCGCCGTGCTTCAATCCGCATATTCACTGGAGACTAGGCGCGCTCAAGGCTCTCCTCAGTTCCTTGCCGCGGACGTCTCTGTGTTGCAAGCAGCACGTCTTCGTAGACCTGCTCAACTGCACGGGCATGTCGCTCCATCGTGAAGAACTCGTGCACCGTTTCACGCCCTTTTTCCCCCATCGCCTTGGCTCGAGCAGGATCTCGAAGAAGCGCAATCATGGCGTCAGCCAGTGCGCGCTCATCTTCAACCGGAACGAGGAGCCCGGTCTCGTTATGAGTCACGATCTCTGGGATCCCGCCGGCCCGCGTAGCGATTACAGGCTTTCCGGCAGCCATTCCTTCGATAACCACTTGTCCAAACGGTTCGGCGATAACGGAGGCGTGAACCACGATGCGCAACCGTGCAATTGCGGAAGGTACATCTGATACGAATCCAGTGAATGTCAATTGTCCTTCCAGATTCAAGCTCGCAGCAAGCCTGTGCAGTTCCGCCTCGTAATCTGTTTCTGAGAACAATGGCGCGCCGATGATCTGGAAGCGGGTGCCGGGGCATTCTTTGCTAACGATCGCAGCCGCCTTGATGAACACGTGCTGTCCCTTCCACGGACTAATACGCCCAACGATGCCCACATTTGGAGCATCGCCATCGCTCGCATCTTTCAATCTCGCTGGCTGCACGCAGCCATCATGAATAACTCTCAATTGTTGGTATTTGCCCGCTTTGTGTTCAGACCGTGATGCGATCGTATCCAGTGTCGCCTGCGAATTCGCAATTACAAACTGTGGCAGCATTTTCCTTGCCATTCGCACGATTCGCACTGCTGTCCTGGGCAGATAGTCCGGGGCAATGCGGTCGCGCAGATGCCATACCAGCGGACGTCCTGCAAGTCGTGCTGCAAGTCCACCCACAAGGTGAGACTTCAGGCTGTTTGTATGGACGAGATCGACATCCATTCGGCTAATGAACCGCACTAATTTCCAGATAAACAAAAGCATGGAAAATAATTCACGAACTCTGAGTAAAGATTTCCATCCCACAGAGTCTTTGCGCGTTTCCGCAATGCGAGACGATAGCGGCAAAATATAAACCGCACGCCCAGCGCTGATGAGCTGCTCCCCAAGTGCTCCCTCAGCCCACAAAAGTACCGTAATGTGCACTCGATTTGTTTTGAGTGAGTTCACAAGATTGCGTAGTGCGATCTCTCCGCCTCCGAGTTGAGCGGTATGATCAACAAACAAAACACGTATAGGTCGAGTGAGATTTTGCACGCGCATATTGCTGAGTTAGATCGGATGCGGAAACTCTGAACAAAGCTGCATTGACAGTCTCGATAGCTTTGCGCACAATCGAGAGACAAACGCGGGCGATACGCCTTCGTGAGGATCGATTGGTTAAGCTCGACACAACGCGTAAACGTCTGAATTAATTTGCATTGACAGCATTCTTTGAAGAGCCCCGTTAGTCTTCATAAGCTTGATTCCAGGCGCGTGTAATGAGGCAACTCGACAATGCACCCTCACATCTCAGGACAAATGCAACGTGAACACACCCTAAGCAAAGCGACCGTTTTCATGGGCCCCGCAATTGCAATGCTGGATGTGAAGTTCTAGGCAGAAAGTTTGCAGGATTTTCACAGGTCGAATACGTGGGCTGGAATCCAAGCAAACAATAGATCGGCGCACTGAACGTGAAGTGCTCGATCGCCGGAACACACGGCAACCGCAGCTGAAGCAAGTTCTACCGCTGCACAGCGAACGCGGACCGCACGACGAAACTTGAAACCAAAATGCAGCCGTGCCTCTCGGGCTGCAAGAGGGAACTGCTACCTCATGACCAAAGCGATTGGCCCATCTAACGCGCTTGCTCTCGGCGGGGCAACAACAGTGTCGGTTGAACCGATTCGCTCTTCTTCGGTTCGGCTCGTCATTGAGGCAATCTACAGGCAGAGATGGCTATTTTGTTTCATCGTATTTGCCATCATCGGCGCGACCGCTGCGGTAATTGTCTTGAAGAAGAAACAATTCCAATCAGAGATGATCTTCCTGGTTCAGGCATCGAGAAGCGACTCTGTCATTTCGGCCGGCAAATCTTCCGCCGGTGCACAGGTGCAAGATGTTACCGAGCAGCAGATCAACTCTGAGCTGCGGCTTCTTCAAAGTGAAGACGTCATCGGTACCGTTGTCGATCCGCATTGGTTCAACATTCCCCCGAAAAATCGGACTGCCGAACAGGTGCAAGAGCACGAAGAGAAGATCGCAGCTTTTCTGAAGCACCTTACACTTGAAGCCTCGAATAAAGCGAACGTTATCACAGCAACCTTCCGCGCTGAAACCCCCGAAGGGGCGGCGCTAGCTCTTGAGCAGTTGTCAGCTGCCTATCTGGCGAAGCGGCGCCTCATCACGCGCCCGCCCGGGACCTCAGAATTCTTTGCCCAGGAAACAAAGCGTTACAAGGATGCGTGGGATAGCGCGAACAAGGAGATGGTCGACTTCCAGCAGGCCAATGGTCTCGTTTCTGTTCCTGACCTTGAGGAAGCATTGAGCCAGCAGATCCTCACCTCTGAAAACGACCTTCGCGCTGCACAGGCGAGCTACGCTGAAACTGACCAGCGTCTGCGGGAGTCCTCGAAGGTGCTCGCCCAAATCCCGGAACGCCAGGCTACGCAGCAGAGATTGACGCCAAATCAAGGGGCCATTCAGCAATTGCAGTCGCTGCTGGTACAGCTTCAGAACCGGCGCACCGAACTGCTGAATCGTTATCAGCCCACGGACCGCTTGGTTGTCGAAATTGAGCACCAGATCCAGAACACAAGTGCGGCTCTCAATCGAATGACCCAAGGCCGGCAAACTGAGGATACTTCTGACGTCAGTCCGGCATGGCAGCAGGTGAGAACCGGGCAAGTTCAAGCAATTGTGGAGAAGCGCGCGATTCGAAGCAGGGTTGAGAGCCTGACTTCGGATATTGCGAAGCTGCGTAAACAGCTCGCGGATGTTCAACCGCTCTTCTTGAAGTACAACGAGCTGCAGGAAAAAGTCGACCAGGCCCGAAACAACTTCCAAGTCTTTTCCCAAAAGCGGGACCAATCGAATATCGAAGACGCGATGGATGAGCACAAGCTTGTAAACATCGCGATTGCAGAGACACCGACTCTGAACTTCACGCAAATGGCACCGAAGCCGCTGTTGTATTCCGTGCTGGGTGTGCTCTCAGCATTGTTCCTCGCTGCAAGCGCCGTTTACTTTGCAGAATCGTTTAGAAGCACAATCGCCACTACGAGGGAACTCAGTCTTGCGTCACGATACCCGGTCGTAGCTACCATTCCGCTCGAGTCAATTGGGGAGCGCCGCGCAGGTGCAGCCATCCTCGCGGGCGATCAAGGGTACGTCCGCAAAGGGCGGGGCGAACTGATCCAGGTAATGCAAAACATGCACGATGCACAGGAGCTCTGACGCGAATGGACTTGTCACTCAATGCAATTCCGGACGGCCAGTTCGCAGCATGCCAGGCACTTGTGTACAGCCTGTTGCAGCGTTGCGAAACAGAAGAGCGCGAAGGCGGCTATGCTCTGGCGCTGGTTTCGGCGCATCCGTCCGCCGGGGTTACCCATGTTCGTCAGATCATCGAATTGATGCTCAATGAAAATGAGGCGAGCTGCGCCACGTCAGTAGATTGCGACCTTCTAGGATTACCCGACACCGGCCCTCCCGAACTGACACACAACGGAAAGAACGGCCGACGGCCCAAGAGGGATCGCGGTCTGATGCGTTCCAAAGGGTTGGCACGCTATCGCGATCGGATTGGCCATCTGAACAAGCTGCGCGAAGCCTACACCTTCGTTCTGCTCGACTGTCACTCTCTTGCAGAACGGACGGACGTGCTTGGGCTCGCGCCAGTCGTCGACGGCACAATTGTGATTGTGGAGTGCAATCGCACCACGACAAGCCAGCTTGATGATCTCGAACGCAATATCGAAAAGTACGGCGGCACGATCCTCGGGTCGGTACTGAATAAAAGCTCGAGCTCGGTGCCGAACTGGATGAATTCACTCATGGGAAAGGTGGGAATCTAATGATGCGATCTGTATCCCGCACGATCCTGACCTTCTGCATGGCAGCGGGTCTCCTCGCTGGGCTTGGGCACGCCGAGGAAGGGCTCAAAACGAGACCGCGGTATCTCCTTCGTCCGGGAGATACACTCGACCTTCAATATCGCCTTACACCCGAGTTCAACCAGACAGTCATGGTCCAGCCGGATGGATACATCAACCTCAACGTCGCCGGCACCATTTTTGTGAAGGGCTTGACGGTGGATCAGACGCACGACTTGATCGTCCAGACCGTTTCAACCAGGCTGAAAGACCCGGAGCTGAACCTGGTCCTTGAAAGTTTCACTCACCCCTATGTTGTCGTCGCAGGTCAGGTTGCGAAGCCGGGCCAGATCGAACTGAAAGAGGACATGACCGCTCTCGGAGCAATCCTCATGGCCGGAGGATTCACTCCGGACGCAAAGGCTGGGCAGGTGATTGTCTTCCGAAAGCTGAACGAATCGATTGCCGAGGTGAGAGTTCTGCACCTAAGCGGAGTTAAAAAGACAGCGCAGTTAGAGAAGGACATGGCTCTACAGCCAGGCGACATGATCCTGGTTCCACAGGACACAATTAGCAAGATCGAGCACTATATGAAAGTTGCAAACATCGGGATGTATATTAATCCGCTCTCGTTGATTCCCTGATCGCGAGAGTCTGCGTCGCCTGAATCAATTGCTCAACCCAGTGCCTTGGTCGAGATCAAACCGTAAGTGTCTCTGCAAGCACACGGGCCCCCAGAAGGACAAAGAAGTCAACTGGAAATCTGCAACTGAAGGTGCCACTTGCGTAAGACTCTGAATATTTTCGTCCCGCACTGCTCGGGGATGCTCACCGATCATCAGCCGCATGGTGACGGCCTGGTAGCGTATGGCTTCATCAAACGGCTTGCCGAGCGGGGTCACTCCCTGTTTGTTGTGGCGGAGAATATAAATCTTTCAACCCCTCTCCCTGATAACGTGCATCTCTTTCCTATCCAATACCGGTTTCGCAGCAGCGCCCTTAACAGGCTCGACTACATGATGCAGCTTCGAAGCCTGTATCACCGTTTGCAACGAGTCGTCCACTTCGACCTGGTTCATCAACTCAATCCGGTCTACACAGGCATAACCCTGGCACTCTGGCCTCTCAACGTGCCCGTAGTACTTGGGCCGTACGTCGCCGACTGGCCTGCGAATCCCGACGCAATCTCCAGCTCTAGATCTGGCGTCTCTTCAATTCTGCGGCGTGTGAAGCGAGCCGCGGCGCATCTCCAGCAGAAAAGAGCGACAGCACTTCTGCTCACGACAGAAGCAGCCCGCGACCGCCTCGTGAATTCAGACCCGCGCGGTAAGTCGACGTACATCGTGCCGCATGGTATTGACAGCGACTTCTTCTGTCCATCGCCTGGTCGCCCGCTACGCTCAGAAAGCTCCGTGATCCTCTTTCTAGCGAACATCTCGGAGCGGAAAGGAATCTTCGATCTATTGGTGGCGTTCGATAGAATCGCGGCGAAATTTCCTGGTGCAAGCTTGTTAATCGCAGGTGGAGGGGAGCATGAACAAGATGCGAGTAAGTTGGCTTCGGGCCTCGCGTGCGCACGACAGATACATTTTCTCGGCCGCCAGACACGGCAGCAGGCTCTTGAAGCGTTCCGCAATGCGGACATCTATTGTCTTCCATCTCACGGAGAACCCTTCGGCATGACGGTTGCAGAGGCCATGAGCTGCGGTCTTCCTGTGGTGGTGACCAACGCCGGCGGAGTTCGTTGGATCGTCGATGATGATGGCGGCCTGCGCGTTCCCGAGCGAAGCCCCGAGGATTTGGCACGGGCACTGTCTGAGCTGCTCTTGGACCCGGGCCGACGCCAAACCATGGGGGCCCACAATCGCGCGAAGGTCTTGAAGCTTTTCACATGGGAAAGAGTGATCGATCAATTGGAAGAGATCTACACCCAGAGTCTGCGGATCCGAAAAAGAGCAGATCTCGGGGAGGTTCGGGATCCCGGCCGGATTTCTAATGACGCACCTCAGGAGGTGAGCGCCTATGAATAGGCCATTCGAATCACCACCGTCATTCACTGGCGCAATCGCCGCTGTTGCGCTCGCGACAGCAGCGGTGTTGCTGCCGAATTACGGGGCCACGCTTCCCGCACGTTTATCTTCCATTCGTCTTAATGCTGCCGATGCTGTGTTCTCGTCCGTGTTGGCTGTCTGCTGGCTTTGCATCGCATCGTGGGGTCAAACCTATGACGCTCGCGTGAAATGGTATGTAGCTGTAGTGCGCGTCTTTCAACGCTCGGTTTCGATTTCAGCGCTATTTGCGGCTTACATCATTGGCTTCCACCACAATGTAAATGCCCTGCGGGCAACGATCGTATTTCTGCTTTGCATTATCGGCTGCGAAACATTTCGACTGTTGAGCCTGTTTCATAAGACATCTCGTCGCGCATTGGTTCTTGGCACAGGCAGAGTCGCCACCACTGTGTGGCGGGACCTCCGGACGGGAAGGCTCCCTCAGATGTGTTTCGCAGGGTTCACGTGCGAAAGCTCTCGAGAAGATGCCTGCCCCGATATCGCGGCCAGGTATGTTGGTAATCTCCGCGAGTTAAAGAGCATCTTTCTTCAACACTCCGTGGATGACCTGATCGTGGCGACTCCCATTTCAGATAGCGCGCAGCAAACGGAAGAAGCGGTTCAGCTCGCAGCGAGCCTCGGCGTTCGGGTCTTGACTGTCAAGGAAGCACTCGGAGTTCCGCACTACGGAAAGCCCAGGCACGCAATGGAGTACATCGAGCTTGTGCCGGCTCCCGACTTGAATGAGATCAAGAGCGCTGCAAAACGCAGCGTGGATGTAATCATCTCCGCCATAGTCCTATTGATAGGTTTGCCGGCAGCAGTTGCAGCAGTTGCAAGTGAAAAGCTCCGCGGGAATCAGATCAGCCTCGATGTCCAGAAAAAAATTGGGATGCACCGGCGCTCGTTTCGCATTCATCGTCTCTCTCCTGGAAATCGGCCGGACCCTACTCAAAACTGGGCGAACAAATACCTGCTTATGTGGAATGTATTGCGTGGAGATATGTCCATGGTCGGCCCCCGCGCACTTGCGCCTGAAGATCTCTCCCGGTCCAACATGATTGAACTAGCAGGCAGATTCGCAATTCGTCCTGGCCTCACCGGCTCTTCGGAATTCGAACCTGGTGACAGTTCTGCCGAGCAGCACCAGCCCCAGCATGGGCTCAAATACACCGAGCGTTGGTCCCTCGCTCGGGATATGGTCCTCCTCGCCCGAGCAGTCCGGGCATTCGTGCACAGAAACCTCGCGCCCGAGGCCGAAACGGGTGCCCTATGAGGATCGCAGTCGTTCACGACTACTTTACCCAATTGGGCGGCGCGGAAAAGGTTGCTGAGGAACTCTATCAGATGGTGCCGGGCGCAACTCTTGTGAGTACTGTCGCTCTCGAGGAGAAGCTCCCGCCTTCTCTCAGAGGCATACCCCTCCAGACTTCATGGTTGCAGCGCATGCCGGGTATGAAGGAGCATTACCGGCTGTACTTTCTTCTCTACCCATTTGCTGTGCAGTCGCTCGACCTTTCCCGCTTTGATCTGGTGTTGTCGAGTTCATCCGGCTACGCAAAGGGAATCAGAACGCACGGCAGTTCCCTGCACGTCTGCTATTGCCATACGCCGATGCGCTGGGTGTGGAACTTCAACGATTACTCTGCACGCGAGCGCATGGGAACTGCGCGCAAGATGCTGCTTCAAGGTGTAATCGAGATGCTTCGGCTCTGGGACGAGGATGCCGCGCGTCAGCCTGATCATTTCATCGCGAATTCAAAGGCCGTCGCCCAGCGCATTGCCAGGGTCTACGGTCGTATTGCTGAAGTGATTCACCCTCCCATCGATGTTGATCGGTTTCATTTGTCAAAGGAGGTAGACGATTACTATGTCGTGCTCTCTCGGCTAATTCCCTATAAACGCATCGATCTCGCAGTGCAAGCCTGCACAATGCTTGGTCGCAAACTGATTGTCATCGGAGAAGGTCCTCAATACCGGCAGCTTGTTGCTCAAGCCGGTCCAACCGTTAAGTTCATGGGCCGCCTCACCGACTCTGAGGTTGAGTACTTCGTTTCCCGGTGCCGGGCACTGATCTTCCCCGGCGAAGAAGATTTTGGCATGGCGCCTCTTGAAGTTGCTGCTGCCGGACGGCCCTGCATTGCTTATCGGGCCGGCGGAGCGCTCGAAACCGTGGTGCAAGGCGTCACCGGGCACTTTTTCGACCAGCAGACTCCCGAGTCCTTGGCTGAAGCGATCGAGGAATTCGAAAGGCAAGAATGGTCGCCAACAGCGCTACAAATCCATGCAGACGGCTTTCGCCGCGAGGTCTTTCAGGAAAGAATGAGAAATTTTCTCGCTCGCGCCGGCTACCCGCTGCCGGCAATCCAGTCGCAGTTGCAGTCTCTGGACCTGTCGCGGGATGCACGTGCAATCGCATAGCAAATTACAAGATTGGGTCATGCCGAAAACGAAGAGCCAATTCGACACGTTGACGTGGATACTTGCAACGCTTGCCTGCATTGCTGTCGCCGGTCTGTTTCATCTGGGCAAGGGAAGTCTCCTGCGCATCACTGTGCCGGGAGCCGCATTCTGCATTGCATTGTCGCTTTACTTTCGTAGGCCGGCTGCCTTCCTCGGCTTCTCCCTGTGGTCATGGATGCTCACACCCCTTCTGCGCCGGGTAATCGATTGGAGGATGGGATTTGCCGATCAGAACCTCGTTCTGCTTACTCCGTTTCTCGTTTCGGGGATCGCGATTCTGGGCATCAGGAACCGACAGCGTCTAGCAAACCTGCGCATTGCGCCTTTTGCCTTGTGTGGCGCGGCGATCGGATACGGGTTTTTGATTGGAATGGTGAGCAATCCCTCAGGCGAAGTCATCTATGGGCTTGTTGACTGGCTCTCTCCAATGCTATTGGGGCTGCACCTCTACATCAACTGGGAGCAGTGGGAGAAAAACCGGGCCGTAATTCAGAAGGTTGCACTGTGGGCGCTCCTTTTCATGGGAGTCTACGGAGTCGTGCAGTTCTATCACCCCGCTGCATGGGACATCGCCTGGCTGGAGGGCTTGCCTGGCGGCGTCGCCAGCTCTACCTTCGGCAGGCCGGAACCGCAGCAGATCCGCGTCTGGAGCACACTGAATGCTCCTGGACCATTTGCGAGCGTAATTGTAGCTCTGCTGTTTCTCGTCATCACGAAGCGATCACGACTCAAAATCCCCGCAATCGCGGCGGGAATCTACTCCCTCATGCTTTCGCTCGTACGCACGTCATGGCTCACCGGCGTATTCGGCTTGTTGTACTTCGCGAAAAGCAGCCATCGGAGGGTTTTCATCAGAGTCGTCTTCGCGATGGGACTCTGCGCTATCGGCGTTGCCCTTCTTGCCAACTCGTCCCTCAAAGTGCCCGTCATTCAGGATCGTTTGAAAACCCTCGGAGACCTGAAGAACGATGAGAGCGTCCGCGATCGCCTGGCGCTCTATGGTGGCCTCTCTGAAGAGATTCTCAACAACCCTGTCGGCATCGGGCTCAACAACGCTGACTTCTATAAAGGCTATCCACTCGATAGCGGGCCTATCCGTATGTTGCTCAACCTCGGCTGGCTCGGAACATTACTTTACTCGATCGGAATCGTTCAGGTTGTATCTCCGTTGTATTCCGGAAGCGACCGAAACAATCCCTGGCTCCCTTCTTCCACTGCAATCATTTCCACGTTTTTATTGCAGCTCCTATCAGGACTGACCTTCATCGGCAGTTCAGGCGCGATGTTCTGGCTTGCTGTCGGCTCCGGTCTTGCATCAACGATGCGCGTTGCTGAACAGGATTTCACGGAAGCAGAGAGAGTGGGTGTACGCCGGCAACGCCCCGTACCGGCCACCGGAATTCTTTCTACGCTGGAGGAAACCAGGTGAGAATATCCGTCATAATTTGCAGCTTCGGGCGTCCTGCCGTGCTTGATGAAACGGTGCAATCGATACTGAATCAGAGTGCCATTCCGGAAGAGATTCTGATTGCATCCCCATCGGCGGTCCATATCGAAGAGCAAACCTTGCAGCGTGACCGCGTACGCTTCATTGCCACGCCGCACGGCCTGACGGTTCAGCGAAATGCAGCCCTCGAACGCGTTGGCAACTCAGACCTGATTGCCTTCATTGACGACGATATGGAGTTGTGCAACTCATACCTTGAAAAAATGATTCAGTTATTTGTCGCTGATCCCGCGCTCATTGTCGCTTCGGGCCAAATGCTCGCAGATGGCGGGCGGAGTGAGCAGGTCTCCAGGCACGCTGCACGAATGCTCTGCGCCAACGCTGAAACGCGGATGAACGGCTCGACCCGCATCGAGACAAAACCGCTCGACTACGGATATGGCTGCAACATGGTCGTTCGTTCTTCGGTTGCGAAGGCAAACCGTTTCGACGAACGATTGTCGTTGTATGCATGGCTCGAGGACAGCGACTTCTCATATCGCTGCACGCAGGGCGGCAAGCCACCCGTCATCAATCTGTCGGCACAATGCGTCCATCTCGGCTGGAGAGGCGGCCGCATTTCCGGCTGGAAGATGGGTTATTCGCAGATCGTCAACCCCATCTACCTTTGGCGAAAGGCGCGTGTTTTTTCTTTGCGCCATCTTGTAGTTCAGTACTGGATGAGATGTCTAGTTGCCAATGTGGCCGGGGTCTTCTGGGGAAAGCCCGAAGAAGATCGGCTCAACCGTCTCAAGGGAAACATGACGGCAATGTGGCATCTGCTCCAGCGACGATGTGATCCGTCGGCCATCAAGCAGCTTCCATAGGAGGTCTAACTTCAGTCCCGATAGCCAAGCATAAAACGCGTTTCTTAACTTACGGAACTAATCAGAAAGGACCTTTATTATGTCTTCATCGCATCGCTGGGAAAGATCATTTGTCAACGAGTCTTCGCCAGCGTTTGAGTGGGAACGATCTCCAGCAGGAGAGTGGGAGAGAAATCCGCGGGGAGTTTCCCGGTTTTGGATGCTTCTCGACGTACTGACTATTCTCGCTGCTGCCGGCGCCGCTACTCTATATAAGAAAGAAATTGGTGTCTTCGCCGGTTTGAAGAGTTTCTGGAACGACACCCTTATTCCAGGTGCGACGAGCTGGGAACTGCTAATCATCCTGTTGGGGTTCATGCTTGCGCTCATTGAAACCAGCCGGCGAATGCATCTCTACACCCCTCTGCGTCTGAGCGGATTTCTCGCTGAACAACGGTTAACAATTCAGGCGTGCTTGATCTCAGGCCTCTTGCTGACGGGATCGCTCTATTTGGTCCACGCAGGCGCAATTCCGCGCAGCATCGTGCTGCTGACACTCGGACTGGTCATTGTCTGCCTGTGCCTGCGCCGCCTAATCTATCGCGTCTATATGCATCGAGCTTTCGAGCGAGGCATTGGAACCCGAAATGTCCTGATTGTTGGGACGGGGCCCGAGGCGCAGGCTTTCCGCCGGCAACTGACCCGCCTTCCGCACCTGGGCTATTCGTTTAAAGGCTTCATCGAACTTTCGCCTAGCGTTTCAAACGTTCGGCTCGGCAGAGAATCCGTTGTGGGAACGCTCGACTCGCTCTTCGATTACGCCCGCAAGCACTTTGTTGACGAGATATTTATTGCCGGACCATGCAACTCGAGCGTCGTTCCCGAGGTTTGCGAGAAAGCGCGCACTGAGGGCATCGACCTGCGGGTAATTCCCGATATGTATGGAGGCCTGGCATGGAAGCGACATATCGAATACATCGGACAATTCCCGACCATCCCCCTCCATTGCAGTCACTTTCCCGAACTTGCTTTGATGCTTAAGCGGTCGCTCGATATTTTCTTCGCATCATCAGCGCTGCTCATTCTTTCCCCGGTCCTTCTTTTGATCAGCATAGCCATCAAGCTGGATTCGCCCGGACCAATTCTCTTTGTCTCCGAACGAATCGGTAAGAAAGGTCGAGTGTTCGGCTGTATTAAGTTCCGAACGATGATTCAGGACGCGGAGAAGCAGCGTTCGAAGATCCTCTCGATGAATGAACGCGATGGCATCCTCTTTAAGGTCAAGAACGATCCTCGCGTCACGCGGCTTGGCCGCATGTTGCGCAAATACTCTCTCGATGAGGTTCCGCAATTTCTGAACGTGCTCAGCGGCGACATGAGCATTGTTGGTCCGCGCCCACCCATCGCCCGCGAAGTTCGAGAATACGAACTGAAGCATTTGCGTCGGCTCGACGTCGTTCCCGGCATTACGGGGCTCTGGCAGATAGAGGCCCGCCAGGATCCTTCATTTGAGAGCTACATCATGCTCGATCTCGCATACATTGAAAACTGGAGTGTATGGCTCGATCTGAAGATTATCCTTCGCACGGTGGGTGTTGTCTTCGCCGGAACCGGCTCGTGACTTTGGAGTATCAAGTATTCTTTGAAGTCTCGAGCACTCTCGCCTCGAATGCTATATTAGCTAGAACTACTCCCGAGGGCCCGCCCACAGCAGCGATCGAAGAAGCTTATTGGCGGATATAGTTGTAAAGCAAAACCTACAGAGAGTAGTCGTACTTTCTAGAAAGACTCAGCCTCCCCGGATCATCAAGACGGCTCATCGGGTGCCCTCATGTGGCGCACGCTGATGCGCGCGCATGCGCCAAAGTCACCAGCATCCGAAAGCGCTTGATCGATTCAGAGCGATATGAGGCCCTATCTTGAAAGTATTTACAAAGATTTTCCTGTTCCTCGCATTCACTTCACTCTCCGCCCATTCTCAAGTGCAGGCTGTTCGGGGATATGAAGTTTATGACTCCGTGGGAGTAAACACGCACTGGTATTTCGGCAACGGATATCAATATCAGCCACAATTCACAAAACTGGTCAGCATCATGTCAGGCGCCCACATCCGGCATTTCCGTGACGGCGTTTATTCCACGGGTCTGAATACTCCGGCGTATCTCACCCAGATGTATCAGACTCTCGCAAACAATGGGATTCATGCTGATCTGATCGTTCCGCAGAGCACGACCATGACACTCTCTCAGATGGACGCTGCTCTTCGCCTCTATCCGGGGGCCGAGTCAATTGAGCCGCCGAACGAATGGGACATCACCGGCGGATCCACCTGGGTGTCAACTCTTCTTGCAGAAGAGCCGACCATTAAAGGTGCCGGGCTCGATCTAGGCGTCGCCGTCCTCGGACCTGCACTCACGCAGCCAGGTTCTTACACCAAGTTGGGCAACATCGCGCAGTTTATGAACTACAGCAATCTGCACATCTATTTTGGCGGCCGCAATCCGGAAACTGGCGGCTGGGGCGGCCCCGATGCGCAAGGGAATTATTACGGCTCGATTGACTACAATCTGGACCTTGCGCAGATCGATGGCCCGGGACGCCCGGTCAGGGCCACGGAGACCGGTTACTACACCACAGCGGGAACCGTGAGCTCAGGTAAAGTCCCCGAGTGGGTCGCTGGGACGTATGCTCCACGGCTCGTGCTCGAGTTCTTCAAACACGGAATTAAGAAGACATACTTTTACGAGTTGGTCGACGATCCAAACACTACGAACTCCGGCTGGGGATTGCTACGCTACGATCTTTCTGCCAAACCGGCTTTCACCGCAATCAGTAATCTTCTCGGCATTCTGCAGGATCAGCCGACCCAATTCACTCCAGGCAGCATGCAATATACGCTCACCGGAAATACAACCGGGGTCGGAACCCTTCTCATCCAAAAAAGCAATGGCACGTTCTGGCTTGCGATTTGGCTCAAGGGATGCATTTATGACGTAAATGCCCTTAAAGCAACGCCGATTACACCTCAGGCCGTGACGCTGAGCCTTCCCGGGGGAAGGGTCGCAACGTATATTGCGTCCTTCGCATCCAATGGACAGACACAGGGAAGCTGGCCAAATCGTTCCACCGTGCAACTGAACGTCAACAGCAATCTGACGATGGTGCGAATTGCTTACCCGGGCAAATAGCCCACTTTTAAAATACGGTTTCCGAGTTTGAGGGCCATAGCAGTTCCGGTTCAATCCCTGTGTCGTCGGCTTATAGAGGAGCGTATGGCACAGGAGAGCTGGGTCAGCCACATGCTGATTTCAGTTCCGATTCCCCTGCATTCCGGATCATCTACATGCTTTCAATCGGATTTCTGCTGCTCACTCACGCAAATGAAGCGCAGGTTCTGCGTTTAACTGACGCATTGAACCAACTTTTTGACGAGCCTCCAATCGTCTGTCATCATGACTTCTCGCGCGCACAGTTCAACACCACGCACTTTCCCTCAAATGTGCGCTTCGCCCGCCCTCATCTAAAGACGAGCTGGGGAACAATCAGCCTCGTTCACGCGATGTTGCAGGCCTTGCGAACCTTGTACGAGAAGGACGCACCCGACTGGTTCTACTTTCTAAGCGGTTCGGATTATCCGATCAGGGATCGCGATGCAATTATTGCGGAGCTCTCGCATAGTCCGTTTGACGCCTACATCCGCCTCAAGAAGATTGATCACCGAGAGATCCCGAAGCGCATCGTGGATGACACCGGCGGCCTCGAGAGCGCGAGTTACATGCGCCTCGCGTATCAACGATACATAGGCAGATCCCTTCCGATTCCCTCATGGCGGCATCCGCATCGCGGCCCCGCGGCCATGCATCTTCATTTGCTCAACCCAAAGCTGCTGAAGCCTTTTCACCCTTTTAGCGACGACTACTTTTGTTATGCGGGCGATCAGTGGTTCGCTGCAAATTCCAGGTCGGCCAAGTCTCTCTTGGCGCCCGAAACAGATCGCCTCCTTAACTACTTCACAGGCAGATTTCCTCCCGACGAGGCAGTCTGTCCAACGATCCTCGGCAATGCAAGCGATCTGAAGATCAGCCCCGAGAGCAAACATTACATCCGCTGGGATAAGGGACACCATCCCAGGCTGCTCGAAGAGAGCGACCTGCCGGCCATGCTGAGTTCAGGAGCACATTTTGCACGGAAGTTCGCGCCCGAATCCACACCACTCGATCGCATTGATGAGCATCTGGGCCTTGAGCACTCCAGACGCACTCAACTTCGAGCCTAGGGCTCGAGAGCAGGGCGAGCGACTTAAAAGTATCGATAACAAGGAGAGGTGAGATGAAGAACAACTGTATGGCAATCGCCCTTCCCCGAGGAATCTTTTCGTTCATCCTCGCGCCGCCCTTTCTCTTCGCATGCTTGTGCGTCAGCTCTCTGCCACCCGTCGCCAGGGCACAATTTCCAGAGTCCGCGCCGGATGCGAAAAAGCAGCAAGGGCCCCCGGTGGGTCTTCCCGCACGAGCTCCCGGCTACGAGCTTTACTACCGCAACGAAGATCAAAACATGGCATTTGCCACCCGCTGGGGTTATTACGACGGATGGAGAGACGGGAAACACGATAGCCAACTGAGTCTCTCGAAGCCACCAACTGAGCAGGACCGCTACAAGCTCGTTCCCGACCACGGGCTTCACCCCGACATTCCCAGGACGGCCTACAAGGCCGCATACCGCACGGCCTATCTCCATGGATACGACTACGGCGCGAAATCTGTGAACGGAATAAGTTCGCAGCCGCCGCGATAATCATAGGGGTTTGTGAAAAGACGCGAGCAGACACTCCCAGGGAAGAACTCTGGATGAAATTTGCGAGGTGAGATGCAAGCACCGAACCCAGGCATAATCAGACCAACGAAGATAGAAACCCCGAAATGTCTCTTCCGAATTCGATTGCGGCTCTGGTTGCTGATACCTATGCTGTGCATCTTGGCCATTGTCTACTCCGGCTCTGCGCTGGCCGAGAAGCCTGTAAGCTCCGATTCCATCGCAGGCAGCGTCGGCGTAAATGTGCATTTGCACTACACGGATACTCCATACTCCAATTTCTCACTGGTTGAAAAACTCCTCACAGATCTGCATGTGCGCCATATTCGCGATGGTCTTGTAGACACCAAGTGGGACGAGTTCTACAAGCGCCACAATGCTCTTGGCGCGCTTGGAATTCACTGTGTCTATGTCACCTCGCCGAAGCAAACAGACGCTCTTCTTGCCGCCTACCCGCAGCGCGTACAGCAGGATTTCGAAGGATTCGAGGCGCCAAATGAGTACAACAACAGTGGCGATTCGCATTGGCCTGAGACCTTGCAGAGTTTTCTTCCCCGTCTTCAGCGAATTGCAAAGAGCAGCCCGGGAAACAACGGTCCCGCTCTTCTCATCGGTCCTTCTCTCACTCAGCCCGACGCGTTTCCGAAAACAAATGGATTCCAGCAATACTTCGACTACGCCAATCTGCACAACTATTTCGCAGGCAGAAATCCCGGTACTCCGGGATGGGGCGGCGGAGGTTACGGCAGCATTAATTGGAATCTGAACCTGGCCAGAAACGCGTGGGATGGTTCGCCCGTGATGACGACCGAGATCGGATACACGACCGATCCGTCCAATAAGCAGGGAATTCCCGAAGACGTAGAAGCAAAGTATATGCCGAGGCTGATTCTCGAGCAGCTCATGCATGGAATTCGTCGAACCTACATCTACGAATTGATCGACGTCGGTCCAAAAGTCAGCAAGAACGATGCCGCCTTTGGACTAGTTCGAAACGACGGCACTCGAAAGCCGGCGTTCAACGCCCTCAAAAACCTGATCCAGATCACTGCCGATCACGACGGAACTCCCGATCTTAAAGACCTTCCCTTCCAGTTATCGGGGGATACCAAAGACGTCCACCACTTTCTTGCCCGGCGCAGCGAAGGCAGTTACCTGCTGTTCTTCTGGGTCGAGCAGCCGTCGTTTGATCCCGACAGCAAAGCGAAGCGAGATGTCGCGAAAAAGCAGATCACCTTCTCGTCGCCTGCCCACTTCCGATCGGTTGAATTGCTTACCTTTTCGCCCCTCGGAGAAATCTCTACCAAGCAGTTGAGTGACTCGATTCCAGTTCATCTCGACGCTTCGGATACAATCTCTGTCCTGCGACTTAGAGTTAGATAGAACGCGGATCCGCACAGTTCCGCGGCCGCTCGGACTGGAGACATCATGGACCCATTGGCGTATCGGGCACTTGCGCCAAACATGAATCACATACTCGCACGCTTGATGCCGGAAGGCGGAATGTGGCTTCTGGTCTGCTTCGCTCTTTCAGCCCTGGGACTCTGGTTTGCGCAGAGGCGATACTGCCTGCTGACACGCTTCCGCGACGAGAAGCTATCACCTCTTAACCTCGGAATTGCGCGGGCAGCTGTCTTCGCCGGGCTCGTGCTCATGGTAGGGCACGAGGAGTTACTAGCTTTCGGACGGCTCGACGACTCATTGATCCTTCCCCCCTTCGGCTGGAAGTGGATCGCACCGCATCTGCCACGCAGCGCAACATTTCTCGAGCTGGTGTATGCCCTGCTTGTAATATCAGGCTTCCTGGCGGTGATTGGCCTCTGGACTCGGATCTCTACGTTGGTCGCTTCCTTGCTCGGATTCTATGTGCTGACCATTCCGCAGCTTTTCGGACAGGTCGTTCACTACAACCATCTCGTCCTGTTCGCGTTTCTCCTCGCGGTCTCGCCCTGCGGTGACGCGTTTTCTGTTGATGCCTGGCTGCGAAGACGACGTCTCGGTACAACTGCTGAGCTTCCACAGACGAGCATGTACTACGCTGCCCCACTCAAGATCATGATGCTCGTAATGGGTATCGCCTACTACTTTGCCGGCGTTTGGAAGCTGTGTAGAGTTGGCCTGCGCTGGTTCACGCCCGATTACATGCGGCTGATTCTCCTTATCAAGATGCAGGAGTTCGATCCTACGTCGGTGCAGCGCTGGGCGCTCAATCATCCTCTAATTCTGACGCTCGGTGCGATCTTCACCGTCGTGTTTGAGGTCGGATTCGTGTTCGCGATCCTCGACCGCCGCACACGTATTCTCGCTCTGATCGCAGGAATCGCATTCCACAACTTTACCTACATGCTGATGGAAATCCAGTTCCTCGACATGCAGGCCTGCTTCGTCATCCTCGTCGACTGGGCCGCGCTCATCGCAGTTCTTCGGCCGAAAGTGCAACAAGATTCCGCGAGCCGCATTTCGAATGCCCCCGTTCGCACTCATCCGCGGCTCACCGCTTCCTTTCGCGTTCTTGCATACGTCACGACCATCGGAATGTTCATCGGAGGGGCTACCCACATCGTGAATGGCTGGCCGATCGGCTGTTATCCCACCTTCGACTGGCAACCTGACTCGCTCGTCAAAGAACTTGGATTCGAACTGCGATCCACCGATGGAAACACCTACAAAGACTCCCTGGACTTCGATCGCAGCATGGCAAAGCCTTACTCGTCCGAACGCTGGAAGTCGCTGGTTGGCGAGGTGACGCGTGAAGATATCCCTTACTGCGAGCGGCGCGCAAAGGCTCTGCTTCGCTTGTGGGCAACGGCCAATCATCGTTCCAATTTGGAGTCAGCCACTCTTTACCTCGACGTCTATGACTTCGACAGGAGCACGACGATTCCCGTGCAGCACCGATTGATTGGCACAATTCCCATGAGATCCATTGGCGCCGATGCAGAGCACTGCGCGCTGCAATAACCAGCTTTTGTCACGAGCAGATCGAGAACAGAACCAGAGCGGCTCTCCCTGATCGGCTCCCAGGAGCGGACGACTTGCCCTACATGGCAGCGGAAGCGCGATGAGTCTCGCGCCGATCGCTCGGTGGCCCTCCCTCCCAGGTGCGAAGCGCTGTCCAGAAACCCGGAAATCTGAGCGAGCCACTTTGCATATAATTTCCCGTCTTTGGCGCACAATGGAAGAGCGTGGAAAAAAGAATGAAATCGAACCACCAATATCGAAGTAGCTTGGCACAAAATGCCACCTAGGTCCTTTCCACAGAGGACTCTGGAGCAAACCTCTTTACTGCGAGGACTTTAGCGCCATGCGTGTACTCTAAACCGCTGAAAAAAGGGAACTTGTTCACAGAGTATGGGGGGTACCCCTGTTCACGATATGGGATAATTGCAGGTTTGCTGGCATCGCATTAGTGTGACGCCGTATCGGAGTAGGGTGCGCGCAGTTTGCGATGGGACCACTCCGCATCCTTTTCGCTACTGAAGATGAACTTCAGTTCGCCACCGCTCATCAACTCCTCATGAGTCACGTAGCTGCGATCGAGCGAGCTGCCATTCAGCAAAACGTCTTTTACAAAACCCCGCGACTCGCTCAAGTTCACACTTTCGATGGTGAACACCTTACCGTTCGGCAGATGAAGTACTGCTCGGTCAACAAATGGTCGGCCTAGTACATACTCGTTTGAACCGGGTGCTACCGGATAAAACCCCAAAGATGTGAAGACAAGCCATGCGGACATCTGTCCCAGATCGTCATTGCCCACCAGCCCATCCGGCGAGGGCTTGTACTGCGAGTCCACGATCTGCTTCAGTCGCGCCTGGGTTTTGAGGGGTGCGCCTGCGTACATATAGAGATAGGGAAGATGATGGCTCGGCTCATTTCCGTGAATGTACTGACCGATCATTCCAGAGATGTCTTCGACGTTTGCATACATCGCCGGATCCACCTTCTGGTCAAACATCGCATCCAGCTTGGCGATCAATTTCTCGCTGCCGCCCAGCAGCTCGATCAATCCTTGTTCATCCTGCGGTTGATACCACGAGTACTGCCACGCATTGCCTTCGGTAAAACCGCTTCCTACGCCGGCCCTTGCCGGATCGAACGGCTTGCGGTATTCGCCATTCTCCAAACGCGGCTCCACAAACCCGTCCGCTGCATTGAAGGTGTTTCGCCAGAATGTTGCTCGTTTGTCGAACGTCGTGGCGACTGTCGTTTTGCCCAGCGCCTTTGCCATACGCGCAATGGTCCAGTCATCGAAGGCGTACTCGACTGTTTTGGACGCGGCTTCGTCGTCGTGGTCGACGGGCACATAGCCCAGCTTCATATACGCTGCGAGATTGCCATATGGCCCATACGTCGCGCTCGCCACCATCGCGTCAAGTGCGGCTTCGGCATTGTAGCCGCGAATTCCTTTCATATAGGCATCGGCGATGATCGGCACCGAGTGGTAGCCGATCATGCACCATGTTTCCAGTCCCTGAAACTGCCACACCGGCAGAATCCCGAATGGGCTCTGCTGCTGTGAAACGATCAGCGATTGGACAAGATCGTTGGTGCGCTGTTCCGGCTCAATCAGCGTCATGAGTGGCTGTTCGGCGCGATACGTGTCCCACAACGACAATGAGGATACGAAGCGAAACTCTTTGGCACTGTGTACCTGGTTGTCGGGTCCGCGATACTCGCCGTTCACATCCATGCTTGTGCCCGGCGCCATCATCGCGTGGTATAGAGCGGTATAAAGTGATTTCTCCATTGCCGGTGAGGCACTGAAAGCCGCGCGCGACAGTTCCTCGCGCCACATCTGCTGTGTCTTGGCGCGCACCTTATCGAAGTCAAAGCCCGGTGCCTCTGCGTCCATGTTCGCAATCGCGTTTTGTTCGCTTACTGGCGAAAGCGCCACCTTCACAATGAGCGGGTCCGATGAAGGCGCAAAATCGAACACAGCCTCTAGTGCCCGTCCTTCCACGCTTTGGGTATCCTTCGCGGATGTTCCCGGCGTTTTGAAACCGCGATACGGAGGCGGATCTTCTTCCTTGTTGTAGAGGACGTGGCCAGTCATGGCCGCAGAGAATCGAATCGCAAAGAATAGCTGCCTCCCCGGCGCCCATCCCCGCGTTTCCCGCATTCCGGTCACAGTACCGTCGCTACGAATCCTTAATCGCGACCAGAGCACCTTGCCCGGATAGTTGTAGAT
>Ga0207683_10000515_pt1 | contig 35701 bp, 19 predicted proteins | sample KBSM73metaG_FD_184333 | JGI IMG/M metagenome (GOLD analysis project Ga0207683, IMG submission 184333) | Miscanthus rhizosphere microbial communities from Kellogg Biological Station, Michigan, USA - KBS M7-3 metaG (SPAdes) (version 2) | ecosystem: Host-associated > Plants > Roots > Rhizosphere >... | reverse complement strand
CGAACTGGATGGAATCTCGCGGCGTCTTGAGATGGCCTATCCCGCTGAGAACCGGAACAAGCAATTCATAACTCGATCACTGCAGGAGGCGCTGACGGGAGATGCGCGGCCTACGCTTCTGCTTTTGTGGGGCGCGGTAGGGCTGATCCTGTTGATTGCCTGCGTCAACGCGACACATTTGCAATTGGTGCGCTCAATGGAACGCCAGCGTGAGATCGCGATTCGCAAGGCCCTTGGTTCATCGGGCTGGCAGGTAATGCAGCCCGTGATTCTTGAGAGCCTGCTGGTTTCTCTAATCGGTGGGACTGCCGGTGTGCTGCTGGCGTTCCCCGCAGTGCGCGTGCTGGTAGCGATTGCGCCTAAAGAACTGCCGCGTGCGGATGAGATTCACCTGAATGGCTGGGTGCTCGCGTTTACGCTTGTCCTCTCAGTGCTGACGGCCCTGGTTTCGTCGATGTTGCCGGCGCTGAGGGCAGCCAAGGTTGATCCGGCGGAGGCTCTGAAGTACGACGCGTCACGTGGCATGAGTCGTCATGGCTCGACGAGGTTCCGCGACGGATTGGTGATTGCAGAGGTAGCAGCAACCTTTGTGCTTGCCATGGGTGCGGGACTCCTTCTGCACACTATGACGACTCTGAGTTCGCGCGACATGGGATACCTGACACGGCAGCTGCTGGTTGTGGATGCGGATGCCCCGGCACACTCTGAACAGGATGCACATCGCGCGGTGCGGCAGTTTAATGATCTCTTCACCCAACTCGGGACGATCCCGGGCGTGACCCACGTGGCCGGGATCATGGGCCTGCCGACGGGAGCTTATGGTTCGAATGGCTACTACGAAACGAGGGGCGGACTCCCGGTCAATCCGGGGCACGATGCGTCATCCATATTCAGCGTCGCCAGTCCGGGCTACTTTCAGACGATGGGGATCCCGATAAAGAGTGGACGCGATTTCAACGCGCACGATACTTTTGATGGCACATTTGTGGCGGTGATCAGCGAGTCGCTTGCGAAGCAGAGCTTTGGAGAAATCGATCCTCTGGGGAAACAGATTCAGTGCGGGCTCGATTCAGACAAGTGGATGACGGTCGTCGGTGTCGTGGGCGATGTGCGGCAGGAATCGCCTGCTGAGCAGCCCGGCCCGGCGCTCTACATGCCAATGGCGCAACATCCGTTTTATGCCAACCAGATTCATATTGTGCTGCGGACGCAAGTGGTGCCGCTCTCTCTCATGAACGCGGTGCAGGAGAAGATCGCACAAGCGAATCCCTTGATCGCGCTTCGCTTTACGACCATGGACGCGATGGTGAATCGGTCGATTGCGGCAGAACGCTTTCGGGCGGCACTCGTATCTACCTTCGCAGGCGTTGGACTGTTGCTGGCGATGCTGGGTGTTTATGGAACGATGGAATATTCAGTGTCGCAGCGAACATTCGAGTTCGGCATTCGGATGGCGTTTGGCGCGGAGAGGAGCGTAATTCTGGGCTCCGTTCTGAAACACGCCGGAAAACTTGCCTGCTACGGAATTATGGTGGGCCTCCTACTGAGTCTGGTTCTTGGCCGACTCGTTGCGGGGATGCTGGTTGGAGTTCGTCCCACGGATGCCGTCAGCCTTTGGGCAGCGGCATCGCTTCTGTTACTTACGGCGCTGTTGGCCGCATTCGCTCCCAGCTGGAAAGCAACTCATGTCAATCCGATGACGGCGCTGCGGGCTGAGTGATCCCACGTTTCGCATTAGAGAAGTTGAGCGAACATGGACCGGCGGGAAATTCTTCTTACGGGAATACAAGGCATGTAACTCATCTATACAATGGGCGTGGGTGCTTTTCGCTTTCTAGCTCACAATCAGCAATGTCATTGACTAATCCCCGGAGGATCGAATGCGCAAGTTAGTTCTCGCCCTGATGTTCTGCGTCGCGGCAGGCAGTCTGGCTGCGGCGGCAGAATCCGTTTACAACTTTACTTTGAAATCGATTGATGGACAGCCGGTAAGCCTGAAGAGTTACCAAGGCAAAGTTCTTCTCCTGGTGAACGTAGCAAGCAAATGCGGATTCACTCCGCAGTACACCGGTCTCGAAGCACTCTATGAGAAGTACAAAGACAAGGGACTGGTGATTGTCGGTATTCCGGCGAACAACTTCGGATCGCAGGAGCCGGGCACGAATGAAGAAATCAAGACGTTTTGCAGCAGAAAGTACAACGTAACGTTCCCGATGATGTCGAAGGTTTCGGTGCTGGGCGAAGACAAGACGCCGCTCTATGTGTTCCTTACCGACAAGGCAGTCAATCCGACGATTGGCGGGGATATCAAATGGAATTTCACCAAGTTCCTGTTCAATCGAAACGGCAAGCCGGTGGCACGATTCGAACCGGCGGTTACTCCAGAATCGCCGGAGATGACGAAGGCGATCGAATCAGCGCTGGCAGAATGAACCGAGGGAACTGACACGCGCAACGGCCGCGGGAACTATCGTGTTCCCGCCGTCGCAAGTGATTTGTTGACGTCGTGGCAGGAATTTGCCTGGGTCGCCGACGCCTTTGCCAAGACGCCGCTTGATGTCGAGCTCGTGGCCGATGATGTACTTTTTGCTTCTTTGAGAAGCTTGACGAGGCGGGCGAATCCCTGCTCGCGGGCAGTCTTGTTTCCAGGCACTGTGTTTGTGGGATCTTCTCCGGCGCGCATGAAGCCGTGGCCGGCGCCCTCGTAGGTAACAGGCTCATAAGTCTTGCCCGCGGCCTTCATTGCAGCCACTGTATCCGGGAGTGTCGCGCCGATGCGCGCATCGTTCCCGGCATAAAAGCCGTAGACGGGCGCCGTGATCGAAGTGACATCTGCTGGGCCCGGTCCATAGAAGACGAAGGCCGCGGAAAGGTCCTTTCGGTGCGTTGCGAACGCGAATGACTTGCCGCCACCCCAGCAGAATCCAACGGTCGAAATCTTGCCATTGGCCGCAGGAAGATGCTTCGCATATTCGGCTGCTGCATCCAGGTCGGCAGTCACGATGTTCGGATCGAGGCCAGAGACAGCTTTGACAGCCGCATCCTGACTAGGGAACTCGCTGGAACCTCCGCCGTTCGGGCCGAGGCCTGAAATCAGATCGGGCGCGATCACGATGAATCCCTGTCCTGCTAACTCGTCGGCCATTTCCTTGGCCCAGTCACTGAGGCCGAAGATTTCGTGAATGAGAATGACGGCAGTTGCTTTGTCCTTGATCTCGGGATAGACGACGAAGGCCTGGATCGAGCGGCTGTCGTGTTTCAGTGTGACGTACTCGTGGTGGCGGGGTGACGCTTCAAGCCGGGCCTTGGCCCAATCCTGTGCCGGGCTTGCAACTGCGGCGAGGGAAAGCAGCAAGGCTGCGCCGAATCGAACGAGCTGGGGAATCGATATCGTCATGCGAAGGAGTCTAGCCAGATTCGACAGGGTGTCGCAAGCGCCTAGCTAGCTTTTACGCCCGTACTTCAAATCACAAAACGCCCCTGAAGTTATTTAACTATTGCTTTATTAATTCAATACAGATGATTGATTATGGATAAGTAAGGAGTTTAGCCAGGAAGGGATTCGAAACTCACAGACAACGATTTGTAGTTGGATGTCGAGAGGATACCCCCAAAAACGCCTTCAAGGAATCGCCGCTCTTTCAACCCGAGGCGCACGAGAGATATCCTGCGCGGCGGGTGAAAAGGTCGAGAGCTAGTTGTTCCCGCATCCAAGTCTTTGAGGTGAATTCAAGATGCGTGAAAGAATCGCCCTGGCGCTCGTGTTGACCGGGCTTATCGCAGGGGCAATCGGCTGCAAGAAACCATTTGATCAGGCGGGGTTCAAAGCCGCGATCAACAAGTCTTTCGTCGGCCGCCACGAATGCGCGTGGCCCGACCCAATAAAGCTGCCTGCTGAAGCCGACCCCTCCAAAGACGAAAAGATCCGCGCCTACGAGGCCCTCACCAGTGCCGGCCTTCTGATTCGTGCGTCCGACGAAAAGAAGCGCTTTCTCGTTGGCTCCAAACAGGTCAATAAATACGAGCTCTCCGACATCGGACACTCCGCCTGGACTCCCGACCCCAACCAGCCCGGTTACGGCAACTTCTGCTTCGGCCACTTCAACGTCACCGCTATCGAAAAGGCCACACCCAACGACCCCTCCAACCCCACGCAATACACCGTCAATTACCGTTACGAGGTTGAAGGCATCCCCGCCTGGGCCACCACCCCCGAGTCGATGAGGGCCTTTCCCAAGATCGCTGCTGACACAGCCATCCAGTCAGCTTCCGCCACCTTGGTCAAAGACCCGAACGGAGGCTGGACAGTCGTACCTCCCCAGCCAGCGCAGTAGCCGATGATGGCTCGGAAACTGTGACGGCCATCCTCGTGAAGCCGGAGAGAGACGAGAGAGAGAAGTTGCTAGATTATTGAACTGCCGCTTTAGTTATTCGACGCAGCTTGCGGTTATTTAATGATTTATGAGGTTATGGCGGAGAGGGAGGGATTCGAACCCCCGATACCCTTACGAGTATGCCTGATTTCGAGTCAGGTGCATTCAACCGGGCTCTGCCACCTCTCCGCGTTGTTTTAACTATGTTTTCGCCCGTAGAAAACATGCCAGGCTGCCGGGGTGGGTGAGTTTTGGACTCCATTTAAGTTGCAGGCGTCCATTGCTCTACTGCCGCCCGGTTAACCTACGGCACTAGATGAGAATATCGCATCGTCGTTTGGGTCGTCGAATGCGTGCCGAACCTGGCAGACGCCGAGAGCGCAGCCGTGCTGGTTACGCGTTTCTCCAAGGCTAGTCCGGAACCTCGTGCCACAGCCCGCGAGTGTACCGCATGGAGACGGCCTCGCCGTCCATCAGCAACTTGTAGGCGCCTTCAGGCGGGGCTTTCAGGACCCAGATATCGAGCGTCCGGTCCGTCGGGTTTCCTTCGATGAATTGCGTAGAGATTTCGACTCTGCATTTGCAGTCGACACCGTTTCCGCTCAACACGCCTTGCTGCACACTCTTCTTTACCTGGATCCGCGGCATTTTCTCTCCAGTGCAGGCTTCAATTTATTGCGAACGGAACTAAGGGGGATGGCGTCAGCTCAGAGATTAAAGCTCGAGGGTCGGCCATTTACCGCCCTCGCATTCGGCCTCAAAGACTCGGCCATGAACAAGGAGATGATAAGTGCCGTCGGGCGGCTGCTGTTCAGAGGATGTGATTTGAAGGCTGGTCCATACGGCATTCGCAGACCCACTCGAGGTCAGTCTCGTTGTCAGAGCGACTGTGCAATCGCACGTGAAAGCATGCCCCTTCAAAACACCCGGGAGGATATCGATCTTATCGCTTTGCAGTGTCATGGCTTGCTCCTCATCCCAAAGGACGCCGCTTGCAATGAAACCTTGACGTGCGAAAAAAGCCATCGAAACGGGCAGATTGGTTGCTTGAAAGAATGATACACAAAAATGAGTTGTGGTCTTTCTGGAATCCTGATAATGCTGATGGAGTTTTGGGTTATTCCCTGATCCGCGCCGGGTTCGCGTGCCTGGCGCAACCGGTTGATTCTAAATATCATCAAATCTTTTGTGGGACTGTCCGCTCCCACTTAAATTAGGAATTCAACCCGCGAACATTCAAGGGCCTAACGTTCAACGCCGAGTGAGGCCAGCGACAATTTGCACAAGTTATGGAGCGAATTGGGTCATCTCACGATATTTGCTCTGCGGAACCACCAATATGAATCGCGAAGAACACTCGCCCAACTCCGGGGACGGGAGCAGTGTAAGCAGCGCCAAAGCGCGTCGAGGTGTTACTTTACCTCTTGGCCGCTTTTGACCGGCAGAGGGAATCAAACGAGGCTGAAGCGAACTTTTCGTTGAATACGAACTGCACGGTTTGTCGCACGTTTTGCGGAGCTTGCTCTCTATGATGGAATTCCACATTTCGCGAACGGCGCGGGATCGTTACAACTTCGCTGATTCTCTCTTTTCTTACACGGGCAATGTCGTCTTTGCCAATCTCGGCGCCTGCCGCGCATTTGCTTACCAGATGAACCTGGTCCGCGAAGTGGAGAAATATCCCGAACGGGTTGTTCACGCGGGCGCGCTCTTCGCAATGGGCCTCATCGATGAAGCGAGCCACGTGCTGATGGCACGTTACAGGGAGCAGTTCGATCCCGAGGTCATGACTGCGGCCCTCGATTGGTTTGCCGCCAAAGTTGGTTCAAAGGAACTCGACACCCTTTTGCTGACATTTGTTGAGCAGTTCCCGGGCATCAACGTGATGCGCGGCGTCGTAACTCCCAAGCAGTGGCTTGCCGGAACAACCGATGGAATACCTCACCGGGCCGCTGCACTCGAAGAAATGCTCCTGCTCTGGTCGGCGAATCGTAACGAAGCGTTCAAGCGATTTGAGGAACTCTTCGAAGACAAGGCCCTGGCCGAGAAGACGGTCTATAGACAGGTCACAAAGGAGCTTCCTGAGTATTTCGCCACGCGCCCCCTGGTGCCCATTGAAGGTGCGGCGATCAGCTTGTTGGACCTTCTGCGTGCGCCGGCGACGGGCGCGCCCGCGTCGCTTAGCGAGCAACTGGCGCTCATTCGCAGGCTTTGGAAGCCGCTGCTGGGCGACAGCCTCGAACGCTTTCTGCTCATTGCCGGGGAGATTCTTCATGAAGAAGAGTTGGCTGTGTGGATGCAATTCAACCCCGCTGCTGCGCAGGCTCGGGCGGCAGCGGAAGAGGCTGCTCGCCGCCGCCGCGAAAGTGGCATGCAGCAGTGGCCCTCCATTGTCAGCCGTTCGGAGGTGCCGGTCTTTGGCGATCCGGCTCACGAATACGAGAAGTTCAGTCCTGACACTGCATGGATGCCAAACACCGTCCTGATCGCAAAGAGCACCTATGTCTGGCTCGCGCAGCTCAGCAAGCAGTATGGACGCAGAATTTCGCGACTGGATGAGATTCCTAATGAGGAACTGGCTGCGCTTGGACATCGCGGCATCAATTCGCTCTGGCTGATTGGCGTTTGGGAGCGGAGTCGCGCATCGAAGACAATCAAGCAACTTTGCGGCAACCAGGACGCCGTGGCGTCAGCTTACTCACTCTTCGATTACAAGATTGCAGAGGACCTCGGCGGGGAAGCGGCGTACATCAATCTCCGCGATCGCTCTTATCATCACGGAATTCGTCTTGCCAGCGATATGGTTCCGAATCATATGGGCATTGACTCGCCATGGGTCATCGAGCACCCTGAGTGGTTCATCTCGCGCAACGAGACTCCCTATCCGGCTTACCGTTTCAATGGGCCTGATCTTTCGCACGACGGACGCGTCGAGATCAAGATTGAAGACCATTACTTCGAACAAACGGACGCGGCAGTGGTGTTCCAGCGGCGCGACAAGCATTCCGGCGAAACACGTTACATCTACCACGGCAATGACGGCACCAGCTTTCCCTGGAATGACACGGCCCAACTCGACTACCTCAATCCCGCGGTGCGCGAGCAGGTAATTCAAACCATTTTGTATGTGGCGCGGCTGTTTCCCGTCATCCGGTTTGACGCTGCAATGACTCTCGCCAAGCGCCACTTCCATCGGCTCTGGTTCCCGGGACCGGGCACGAGCGGCGCCATTCCATCGCGTGCGGAATACAGCATGAGCCAGGCCGAATTTAATCAGCACATGCCTCACGAGTTCTGGCGCGAGGTGGTTGATAGGGTCGCGGCTGAAGTGCCTGGAACACTGTTGCTCGCCGAAGCCTTCTGGCTTATGGAGGGATACTTCGTACGAACGCTCGGCATGCATCGCGTCTACAACAGCGCGTTCATGAACATGATGCGCGATGAGGAGAACGCAAAGTACCGCTCGGTCATCAAAAACACACTTGAATTTGACCCCGACATCATGAAGCGTTACGTCAATTTCATGAGCAATCCTGATGAGCGCACGGCAATTGATCAATTTGGCAAGGGAGATAAATGCTTCGGCGTAGCTGCGCTGATGGCGACCTTGCCCGGTTTGCCGATGTTCGGTCACGGCCAGATCGAGGGGTTCACGGAAAAATACGGAATGGAGTATCAGCGGCCTCGCTATGACGAGACTCCTGACCATTGGCTCGTCGAGCGGCATGAGCGTGAAATTGCTCCGCTACTGAAGCGGCGCTGGATCTTTGCGGAGAGCAGCAATTTTCTGCTCTACGATTGCTTCGAAGGCTCGGGCTCGGTGGACGAAAATGTCTTTGCTTATTCGAATCGGAATGGCGGAGAGCGTGCACTGGTTGTCTACAACAACCGATACGGTACGGCGCACGGCACGATCGACTACTCAGCAGCATATGCCGACAAATCCACTGCACAACTGCGACAGCAGCGCCTGAATCAGGGCCTGGGCTTCGCCGGAGACTCCGGCGCAATTCTTGCCTGGCGTGATTCGCTGACGGGACTCGAATATCTGCGCCGGGCCAGGGACCTGGCGGAGCGTGGACTCACATTGCAGTTGCATGCCTACCAGTGCCACGTTTTTATGGATTGGCATGAGTTGTACCCCTCGGCTGAAAAGCCGTGGGATCGTCTATGCGATCACCTGGATGGTCGTGGTGTTCCCAGTGTTGAAGATGCGTTGATCAATATGGAACTTCAGCCTGTGCACCATGCATTGCGTTCGTTGCTGGACCAGGACACGGTTCGGCTCCTCGCAGATCTGGCGGAGCATCCTCGTGGCAACGGAATAGCAGTTGCGGACCGAAAGATCAATCGCAAGCGGAGCGAATTATCCAATCTCGCGTGGACTCGCTGCGAAGCCTTCTTGCGAGAAGCCCAGCATGCTTATCGTTCCCGTACTGGCCGACAGATTGAAATGACCATGCCCGGTCTCCTCGGTCCTGCATTCCGGGAGCGCTTGGCCGCGGCTATGCGCATTCCCGTGGTCGAGGCTCTCTTTCCGAAGCCATGGACGGGCGCCGCGCGTCGCGTTTTGCCAAGCCCCAGCCCGGAACTCACCGCTACGGCGATGTGGGGGCCTGTTTTTACCTGGTGCGTGCTTGAAACCCTGGCGGAATCTGTTGACGCGGTGAATCCCGAGCGGGCGGCGCTTGAAATCTTCGATCGTCTGCGTCTGCGACAGCCGATCGCGGAGGCGTTCAACGCTCTCGGATTCGAGGGCGAAGCCGGATGGCGTGCTGCTGCTCGAATCAAGATTGTGTTGTTGGCGGAGTCTGGCGTTGCTGAGGCGACAAAGCCTGCGCCTGCTTCGGTGGAGAGTGCAATTCCTGGGGCAGGAAAGGAAGCAGAGAAGCCAGGATCTTCAGAAAAAGGCGAGGCGGTCACATTGAGAGCGCCGCAAGGACCGCACGCTAAGGACGCACCCATTACCCGAACTCGCGTCAAGACAGGCGCGCTGTCGCCTTCTCTTTGGGATGATCCGGATGTGCGCTGGTTGACTGGAGTGCATGAGGCGGACGGGCATACCTATTTTGTCTGCGAGCCGCACGAAGAATTGGTCTGGTGGCTGCAGATGCCTGCGCTGGTTCGGCTCGCGTCCGAATCCACTCCTGGCAAGGCCAAAGTGGTGGAGATCAACGAACTCATCCATGAGGCTATGTCGGCGGCGGCCGAGTCAGACTACCGGCTCGACACGCTGCTTGACCCGACAGAGCCGAAGCCGATCGAGGACACGGAGGAAGCTGACACGTCTCCTCAATTGAAGGGAAGCGGAACTACGGTGGACGAGGAGCCTGCTGGAAAGATCAGGTCTGAAGCGGATCGGCCTGAAGCGGATCTTCTGGTCGAACCGACCAAGCCGCACAAGTAGCTCCCGTAGCGTCGTCTCTGAAGCGCTCCGCCGTACTTCTCATCACAGCATCGCGTGATGTTACGCACATCTGATCAAGATCCCAGAGGTATACACCTCCGGACGGACCCTCCTCCGGGGAGAATTGTCCATGGACTGCGACGCACTTCTGTCTGCGCTTTCAGTCCACGTCAGGGTCGGGTGTTGACCATGGCGAAACGACCTCTCTTGTTTATCTCCTCCGGAGCGAGGTCAGAAATGAGGGCAGCCGGCTCATGTCGCTCTCTCTATCTCGCATTTCCTTCTCGCCTGCGTGGCAATTCTGTCGCTCATTCCAACCCAAGCTGATCATTGTGCGGCTCATCGCAATTTTGCCTCACCCCGACGCATGTCAAGAGAGGAGCATAAGTGCTGAGTGTGACTAGTGATGTCCTCGAACGCCGAGAGAAAGTCTTGATCGATCAGGTGATTGCCGAACGGATGGGCCGTCCTGGCGCGCTACTCGGGATTCTCGCGGAGGTGCAATCTGCGAGCAAACATAAGTTTCTATCACTTCCGGCTTTGCGCTACATCGCAGATGAAACCGGAATTCCCCCGGCGCGCGTGTACAGCGCCGCCACCTTCTACTCGCTCTTCAATCTCGAGCCGCAAGGTGACAACGTTGTGTGCGTTTGCCGCGGAACGGCGTGCCACACGCGCGGGTCACGCGATCTGCTGGAAAAGGTGTGCCTCGACCTGGGACTTAGCGGTCAGATTCTGACGGATGGCAACGACGCCGATAAGTTGGCGCTGACTACCCCCGATCGAAAATGCACCATCCGGACTGTCGCCTGCTTTGGCCAATGCGCGTTGGCGCCCGTCGTTGAAGTCAATCACCACATCCTCAGCCACGTGAATGAGCGCACGCTGCAAAGGGAAGTGAAGGCTCTCATGCAAGGGAGGGACTGATGCCGCGCATTGTAGATATCGGCGGATTTAACGCGGTTCGCGAGGCGGGCCTGTGCAAACTCCTTCCCCAGATGCCGCGGATCGCCGTCGGAATGGGAACATGTGGCCGCGGAAACGGCGCGGAAGAGGTGTACCACGCCTTGAATGAGGAGATTCAGCGCAGCGGCGTTGATGTTTTGCTCACGAGCGTCGGCTGCTTTGGGTCGTGCTTCCAGGAGCCGCTGGTCAGTGTGCATTTGCCCGGTATGCCGCTCATGATCTTGCGCAGGGTGCGAGCCAACGATGCTTCGCGCATTCTCGAGTGCCTGTCGACTGGAGCGATGCCACCTGATCTTCTCTACTGCAAAATTGAGGAATGGGACCACATTACAGCTCATGTGAAATATGGCCAGGGGTATCCCGAAGTTGCGTCGTGGAACACGCTGCCATTCTTCAAAGGCCAAAAGAAGATTGTTCTTCGCAACTGCGGCCTGATCAATCCAGAAGACATTGAGGAATCGTTCGCCGTCGGTGGATACCAGGCCCTGTATAAGGTCCTCATAGATGCGCGCCCTGAGAGTGTTATCGAGCAGATCAAGGCGGCCAGACTTCGCGGCCGCGGCGGAGCAGGCTTTCTGACAGGGAATAAATGGGACTTTCTGGCAAAGGCCAAATCGGACGCAAAATACGTTATCTGCAATGCTGACGAGGGCGATCCCGGCGCTTACATGAACCGCAACGAGATCGAAGGCGATCCTCACTCTCTGTTGGAAGGCATGATCATTGGCGCTTATGTAATGGGAGCGGCCGAAGGAATTCTGTATGTGCGCGCTGAGTATCCGCTCGCCGTCCGCAGGCTTACCAAGGCCATCGAACAGGCGAGGGAATATGGGCTGCTTGGTACGAACATCCTCGATCGCGGATTCAACTTCAACATCGATCTGGTGCAAGGCGCAGGAGCTTTCGTCTGCGGCGAAGAGACGGCGCTGATCGCATCGCTGGAAGGATTCCCGGGACGGCCTCATCCTCGTCCGCCGTTTCCGTCGCAAAAGGGCCTTTGGGGCAAACCCACCAACATTAACAACGTCGAGACCTGGTGCAACATCGCGCCTATCATCTCTCGCGGCGCAGCGTGGTTTGCTGAAACCGGAAGCGCGAAGAGTCCTGGCACTAAAGTGTTCTCGCTCGTAGGGAAGATTCAAAACACGGGCCTCGTGGAGATGCCGCTGGGTACGCCGCTGAAGAGCTTCATTTACGACATCGGCGAGGGTGCGCCGGCGGGCCGGCGCGTGAAGGCAGTGCAGACGGGCGGCCCTTCGGGCGGATGCATTCCCGTAGAGATGCTCGATACGCCTGTCGACTACGAAAGCCTCGCGCAGCTCGGTTCCATCATGGGCTCAGGCGGCATGGTGGTGATGGATGAGGACAATTGCATGGTCGACGTGGCTCGCTACTTCGTCGAATTCACGCACTCCGAGTCCTGTGGCAAATGCGTGCCTTGCCGAGTTGGTTTGAACAAGGCGCTGCGCATTCTTAACTCTTTTACTGAGGGTACAGGGAGCAGGGAAGACCTGGGACTGCTCGACGAACTGGGACGAATGATCCGCGAATGCTCGCTGTGCGGGCTTGGGCAGACGGCGCCAAATCCAGTCCTCACTACCATTCGCCATTTCCGCGAGGAGTATGAAGACCATATTCTTGAGCGCCGTTGCCGAGCGGGCGTGTGTCAGGAACTCGCGCTGTCTCCGTGCGAGAACAGTTGCCCGCTGCGGATGAACATTCCGCGGTTTCTCGAGCTTTGCCAGGAGGGCCGCCTCGAAGACGCATTTGTTTCGGTGGTTCTCGATAATCCCCTGCCTGCCTCGACGGGTCGAGTGTGCCAGCATCCTTGCGACAATCGCTGCCGCCGCAAGTCGTTTGACGAAGTTGTGAACATGCGCGAGGTGCATCGTTACATCGCAGACACGATTTACCAGTCAGAACACTTTGGACCGATGCTGGAACGGATTCAAGCGCGAAAACTCGAGCCGACGGGCCGCAAGATCGCGGTGGCCGGAGCAGGGCCGACGGGCCTCACCGCCGCTTTCTATCTGGCGATGCTCGGGCACGACGTAACTATCTTTGAGGAGCGCGCCGAAGCGGGAGGGATGCTGCGCTTCGCAATACCCGAGTACCGTCTGCCCAAGGCAGTCCTGCGCCGCGAACTGGACCTGATTGAGGGCCTGGGCGTGAAAATGGTCTTTAACACTCGCGTCGGAATCGATCTGCCATTGAACGATCTGGCGAACCAGTTCGATGCGGTTTTTCTATCCGTCGGGACGTGGAAGGAATCCTGGCTCTATTTGCCTGGAACAGAACTCAAGGGCGTCTATCCCGCTCTGCCGTTCCTTGAATCCGTTGCTCGTCACGAGCCGCCCGCAATGGGATCGCGGGTCGCAATCATTGGCGGAGGCAATGCTGCCATTGATTCGGCGCGAACTGTTTTGCGCATGGGCGCAACGGCCACTATCCTGTACCGCCGCGAGCGTAAAGATATGCCCGCTATTGATGAGGAGATTCAGGCAGCCGAAGAGGAAGGCATACGCTTTGTCTTTCTCGCCGCGCCTCATCGCATCCTGGGGGATGCAAATGGCAATGTGAAGGCTATCGAGATCGTCAAGACACGACTGGGCGAATACGACAAATCAGGACGCAGAAGACCGATTCCGACTGATGAAGTCCAACGCTTCGCCTGTGAGAGAGTGATCCTGGCAGTGGGGGAAACGTTTGATCAGGATTTCTGCCGTGCGTCCGGGCTCGCACTTACAGAAGAGGGAACTATCGTCGTCGATCGTTTCACCCTTGAGACCAGCCGCGCTAACTTTTACGCGGGCGGGGATGTAATCACGGGAGCTTCAAACGTGTCGAACGCGATGGCCGGCGGCAAGCAGGCTGCGCAAAAGATGGACGAGCGCCTAATGGGCGGTGCGCGCTGGGAGCTTTTGTTTCCGCAATTCGATTACGGCCGGCAGGTCCCGGGAGAGCCGAGTCTCAGCCGCCGGCATAACGGACTCGCAGTACCCGCGTCGGCTCGAGCGCAATCCCAGGAAGAAGTAGTCATCGGCCTGAGCGCGAAAGAAGCACTCGAAGAATGCCGACGGTGTCTTCGCTGCGACTTGAGAGTCACTGCCAACGGGAGTTGAGATCGAGGGAGAGAGAAGGAGCGCTGCTTTGCCTAAGAAATCTATTTCAATCCGGATCGATGGCGAACTGGTAACCGCGCAGGAAGGTCAAACTGTTCTTGAAGCAGCCCGCGCTGCTGGAAAGCAGATTCCGACGCTTTGCCATTTGCAAGGTTTGAGCGCGGTTGGATCCTGCCGAGTGTGTGTTGTCGAGCTTGCCGGCAGCGATCGTCTCCTGGCTGCTTGCACCACGCCAATCCAGGAGGGAATGTCGATCAAGACCACATCGGCGAAGCTGACGCTCTACCGCAAGATGGCAGTGGAGTTGCTGTTGGTAGAACGCAATCATATCTGTTCAGCATGTGTCGCAAATGGTCATTGCGAGTTGCAGTCTCTGGCGCGGACGCTGGGCATAACCCACGTCCGCTACGCCTACAACAATCCGCGACTGCCGGTCGACATGACGCACCCCCGTTTCGTTCTCGATCACAATCGCTGCATTCTCTGCACGCGCTGTGTACGCGTATGCGCTGAGTTGGAAGGCGCGAATGTCTGGGAGATTTCTGCGCGAGGGATCCATTCGCGACTCGTCAGCGACCTGACGGACGACTGGAGAGATGCACGCAACTGCACGGGGTGCGGCAAATGCGTGCACGCTTGTCCGACAGGAGCGCTAGCAGAGAAGGGCCTCTCGGTTCAGGAGATGGTCAAGCAGAAGGAAGTGATCAGCCGCCTCGCCTCTCAACGGGCTGGTCAATCCGGGCAGTTGCACTGATCAGGTTGGCGATGATTTGTAGCAGCATCAATAAGAGAGGGCAACCCCTCGGGAACTTTAAAAAATTCCGAATCTAGCGAAACCTACGAATAAAGAGAGAGTGGCGATCCGATCGATAAAGGCCGAGTACGTACAATCCCGGTCTGCCCGTCGTGAAGTAAATCTTCTGACGAATCCGAAGAACCGCGGCATTCACGGGAATCTCCAGAAGCCGGGCTGTTTGAGCATCGGCAGTGGTGGCGTCCACTTCTTCGTCGGCATGGCCGATCTGAATCCCATACTCGTGCTCCAGTATGGAGAACAGCGAGACTCGGTCCAGCCGGGCCTGCTTGATGCCTGCAAACTCGTCAGCAGAAAGGTAGCAGGTCTCGATGGCACACGGTTCATCTCCGCTGAGCCTTAGGCGTTCGAGCTTCACGAGCGGCTCTGTGGCGGGCAACGCGAGTCGCGCAGCAATTTCCTGCTCCGTATGAGTGATACTGAACGAGAGCATTTTTGAAGAGGCAGCCAAGCCTCGGCCCGACATCTGTTCCGTGTAACTCATCAACTTGTTGAAATGGATCTTTGGTGGCGCGACAAACGTCCCGGCGCCGCGGCGGCGCACAACCATACCCTCGCGCTCCAGAGCGGTGAGAGCATGCCGAGCGGTCATCAGGCTGACGCCGTAAATCCGCGCCAGTTCGCGCTCCGAGTCTACAAGATCCCCTGGCCTCAAGAGGCCGCGCTCCAGTCGTTTTACAATCGCGCTCTGGATCTGCTTATACGCGGGCAGCCCGTTCTTCCGGACGTGTGACATTACGAAATGCTCCCTACGAAGTTGCACCTTACTACAAAGTGCTCTAGTGCTCCAACAAGAATCCCATATGTACACAGTCAGCAGAATCCGAAAAGGTATACCCGCCACGGCGCAGACTGGCGGGTGACGGGATGTGTCTCGCGAGGTGAGTAGTGAGTGATTTGAAGTAAGACGGATAATCATTAAAAGACCCTGTATATCTACTCTTCGGGCGGTCGAATGGCCAGGCGCGAACCTTGCTTATTCACAGAATTGGACCCGGTGCTCAGTAAATCGTTTCAATAGAAATTTTGGGATCGCGAATGCAGTTTTTTGCTTGACTGGCGGCGCAATCCGCTATATAGCATTGCCTATGAAGTTTTGTTGAAATTTTCAGGAGGCATGTAATGAGGAGTTTCCCCGCGTTGTTCCGCTCACTCCTTCTAGTTGCGGCTGTAGCCGGAATTTGTCATTTCGGCTGGAGTCAGGAGGTAACGGCTTCCATCACCGGCACGGTAACCGATCCAGGGGGTGCCGCCATACCTGGAGCGACGATAACGGCGACGTCGCAGGAGCGCGGTCAGACTTATACGGCCCTGACGAACGATAGCGGTCTCTATCGGATTTCCCAGCTTCCCGCCGGCGCCTATACGATCAAGGTTGAAAAAAAAGGATTCGCTACGGCCTCCTACCCGGCAATTGTGCTTTCGGTGAATCAAGTAGCCCGTGTCGATGTGGCGATGAAGGTCGGTCAAGCGAGCGAGACGGTGGAGGTAACTACCTCAGCGCCCGTGCTTGCAACAGAGACGACACAGGTCGACACCATCATCAATGCTGCAACCAATGACAATCTTCCGCTGGCTTCGCGCAATTACGTGCAACTGACGCTGCTGGCGCCGGGCGCGGTTTCGACTGATCCGAGTAGTTTCAATAACGGGAACAATACCGGCGGTTATGGTGGCCGTCCGCTGATCAACGGCAATCGCGAGCAGTCAAATAACTTCATGCTCGACGGCATGGACAACAATCAGGTCTCGGATAATCTGCTGGGTTACACGCCGGCTCCGGACGCGATCCAGGAGTTCAACCTGATTACGAATAACGCACCGGCGGAGTTTGGCAACTTTGAAGGCGGAATCGTCAACGCGACGATCAAATCCGGCACCAATGCCTTTCACGGCGATATTTGGGAGTTTTTCCGCAACGACGTTTTAAACGCCAACAGCTGGGCTAATAATCTTCATCAGAACAGTTTGGGCGAATGGGACCCGCTTCCCAAGGCCAAGCTGCGCTGGAATATGTTTGGTGGCACCGTCGGCGGACCAATACTCAAGAATAGACTTTTCTTCTTCGCCGACTATCAGGGTCAGCGATTCGATATCCCAAGCTCGTCGGTTGCAAACACGGTTTTCACCGCCGCTGAGCGCAATGGTGATTTTGGCGCTCTTTGCCAGGGTGGGTTTTCTAATGGAGTCTGCACGGGAAAGGGACAACTGTACAATCCGTGCGCATCTTTTACTGCGCCCTGCACTTCCTCGTCAACACCCGCTCCGACGCGCCAGCCATTTCCGAATAACGTAATTCCGGCTGTCATGATCAGCCCTGTAGCGGCCGCCTTATTCAGCTCGAGTCTGTATCCCGCCCCCGTCAACACTGCGCTGCAACAGAATGCAGTGAATACGAAGAATTCAGCCTTCAATGTGGACCAGGGAGATCTGAAAGTAGACTTCAGGGCTTCACAAAAAGACAACATCTCGTATCGCTTTACCAGGGCATACCAAAACAATCCATCTTTCAATTCACAAGTGTTGCTGTCAAATGGCTACTCAACGACGCCGATTTACAACACGGTTGGCGACTGGACTCGCACCATCGGAACCACTATGGTGAATGATGTTCGCGTTGGTTGGAGCCATATCACGCTGAATAGTGGTAACTCCTGGGATTCCAGCGTTGGGCAGTTTGGCAACACGCTGGGCATCGGGAACGGCAATCCTGCAGATCTCGATGGGTTGCTTGCGCTCAACTTCAGCAATACAGCTGTGAGCAACATAGGAGTCGCTGAGACGACCCAGAGCTTCGATGACCACGTATGGCAGTTCTCGGAGGGGTTAAGTTGGAGCCACGGACGGCACAACTTCAAGTTTGGCGGTCAGTTGTTCAACCAGACTATCAAGACCTTCTACGCCGGTAACAACGGTCAACTTGGTCTCATGGACTTCGACGGAAGATATACCAGTCCCACTGTTGGAGGTTCTGGTGGTGATGGTGGTGCCGATTTCGTTCTCGGCCTCAACTATCAATACGGTCGCGGAGTAAGTACCGGGAAGACGTGGCAGCAATACAGCAACGTCATCGGAATTTATGCGCAAGACACGTGGCGCGTGACGGATCGCTTAACCTTAAATCTCGGTTTGCGCTACGATGCGCACACCCCCTGGACGGAAAGCAACGACGAGCAGGCGAACTACAACATCGCCACGGGCAATATCGACCTAGCCGGCCAGAACGGTGCCAGTCGCGCTCTCTACAACGGCTTCTATGGAGGCAGGGACTTCCAGCCCCGCATCGGGTTCGCGTGGACTCCGGCGGCATTGGGCGGGCGCACGGTGATCCGGGGCGCATTCACAATTTCGTCGTACCTGGAAGGTACCGGCACGAATCTTCGTTTGACACTCAATCCACCTTTCACTCCAGCGGAAATCAATGCCATCTATAACGGCACTGCACTCCCTGGGACAGATACAACGGATGGAATTGCGGGTTCGGCTTCGGCGGCCTCTTGCGATGCGCCAGCTTATGCTTGCTACGCTGGTGCGTTTCTCCGGGTTTGGGATCCCAATGTGCAGCCGGCTATCGCGGATCAATGGAACGCGACGGTCCAACATCAATTTGGTGGCAACACGACGGTTCAAGTCGGGTATGTAGGGCAGAAGGGAACTCACCTGATGGTGCCATTCGACTTCGCGCAGAGACAGCTGTTGTCGGATGGGACTACGGCACCCAGCCCCTTTTTCGCAGCCAACCCGACCCTCTATGCCGTGTTGGGCCACCCTGCTAAGGGGGTCGCAGATGCCACCGTTTCAGGCACCAAGTCCAATGGCAACATGACATACAACGCGTTGCAAGCCGTACTGCAACAAGAAATGCGTCACGGCTTGCAATATCAGGTCTCGTATACGTTCTCCAAGTGCATGTCAGACAGCACGGGGTACTACGGCGCGTGGAACAATGCTCTGAGTGCCTCAGCTTACTGGCAGAACGTCTACGATCAGCGCTCGGAGTGGGCGCCGTGCTACTACGATGCCACTAACGTTCTTTCAGCGTATGCGGTTTACGATCTTCCCTTTGGGCGCGGAAAGACAGTGGGGAAGGACGTCAATGGGGTGGTCAATCAGATAATCGGAGGATGGGCGGTTAGCCCTATCGTTTCTTTCCGTACGGGCTGGCCATTGCCGGTTCAGGGAGCTCAGGATAATTCCGGTACATTCGGCCGCGGAGCGCGGGCAGACTGCAGTGGCATCCCTTCGATTACGAAGACACCGATCGAGGGAATTGGCGTCCAGTGGTTCACCAATAGCGGACAATTCACCCAGCCAGCGAAGGGCACCTTCGGCAACTGCTCACCTCAACTCGATAACCTGCGTTCGCCCCATTACACCGACGTCGACTTGAGTGTGCATAAAGACTTTCCGATCAGGGAGCAACTCAGGTTGCAGTTCCGAACCGACTTCATCAACGCTTTCAACCATGTCCAATACAACGCACCCAACATGAGTTTGGGCGCCACGATGGGACAGATTACCGGTGCCCAACCCCCTAGGAACATACAGTTGGCGCTGAAACTCTACTACTGAAAACACGGGTACGTATAATGATGCAGGCGAGCAACCTCGCCTGCATCATTTACGTTTATCTTCAGAAAAGGAATGCGAAATTCACTTCCAGATGTGTAGACGCTTGGCGAAGGTCGCGGCAATTCTCGCCTTACTGGGTTGTTTCTGGCACGGGTCGATCCTGCTCGCTCAGCAATCCCCGGCTCCCAGTTCGCGACCTGTGCTAACTCCCGAACAAGCAATCAGTCTAGCGGAGCAGGGACGCTGCGGTGAAAGCATCTCTGCCCTGAAACATGCGTTGACGGCCACCATTCCCGCGGAAGTACGGAAACAGGCTGGCGTGCTCGGCGTTCGCTGTTCCCTGGCCATGGATGACCGTGACTCGACCGATGAATTCATCCGATTGCTGACCAGGCAATTTCGCAAGGATCCGGACGTCCTCTTTGTAATCGTTCACGCCTACTCCGACCTATCAACGCGAACAGCCCAGGATCTTGGTCGCACTGCACCGCAATCCATCGCCGCACATAAATTGAACGCTGAGGCCCTCGAAATGCAGGGTAAGTGGGAACCTGCTCAGCTTGAGTACGAAGCCATAATTCAAAAAGACCCGAACGCTCGCGGCATCCACTTCTTGTTGGGCAGGCTGATTCTCTCGCGCCCGGATGCCGGGCCCGAAGCCGCGGAGCGTGCCAGGCAAGAGTTCCTCAAGGAAATTACCATAGATCCGACTAATGCCGGCGCACATTACGTTTTGGGAGAACTTGCACGCAGGGATGGGAAATGCGAGGAGGCAATCCCACAATTCTCTGAGGCGATTAAGTTCAATCCCAATTTTGCTGAGGCCTATCTTGGCAAGGGGCTTTGTCTCGTGAGTTTGCAAAAATATGAAGAGGCAGTTCCCCCGCTTCGCAGGGCGGAGGGCCTAACGCCAGGAAATCCGGAAATCCACCACACGCTTGCTACGGCTCTCCAGAGATCCGGGCACAAGGAGGAAGCAGAAAAGGAATTCTCCATTCACCGCAGTCTCATTTCTGGGCAAGGCGCTGAAAGGCCTCAATAAAGACAAGCACAATACCTGCGCAGACTGAATACACATGTAACGTTGGACGCGTGCCGCAAATCTGATCTGCCGCAGCTTCGTTCATCGGACGACCGCAGACTACTTGCTACACGAACTTAGTCGGAAATTGTCTTACCCGCGTTGCCTATTTCTTCACGAGTCTAAGCAACCCAAATCGTTCCGGCATGTGAAAGCTATCGTTCATCGGGGCGCGCCACGCAATTTCATGCCTAGCCGATGCCGGCCCCTGGCTCCGAAACAGGTTGATCCGAAGCATGTTGCCCTGCGCCGCCTGCCGATCGTCGATCGCAGAATAAGGGATTTTCATCGAGCCATACCATACATGGGCAGCCTCATCGATTCGCGCCGAAACCTGAAACCCGGAGTTCCACTTCCAACCATCCTCGTGATGTGGCTTGCTGAGATCAATCTCCAAATCAACCCACTCGCCTTGCGGAGAGATCTCAAATTCCTTGTAACGCCGGATGTCTGTGAAATCGGCTCCGATGAAAACTTCCGCTACATCCCAGTTCCAAAGTTCGTTCGTCTCGGCCGACCGATTTGGATTTGGCTTTAGGTGGACCTCTTCGTATGGGCATATGAAAAAGAAGTACAGATTCTTTGCCGTCCATCGTGTTCGAATTTCCGTACGATACCTCGGATCAGGCTTCCCATGGGCATCTGCCTCCATATAGGTCGGCAATGAATCTCGCCAAAATAAAGACTCAGGATTCGTATCAAGACTTGGATCCAAATCGGCCCAGTTACTCTGAATGATCCCATCGTCTGAGAGCACTTCACCGCAGCAAGTGAAGAGCATCGTCGAGACGCAAATGAATCCGATCATCGAGATTCTCAATTCCAACATTCTTAATTGCCTAGGGATTGCTCGACAGTGCAAGCCGCGTCAAGTGATATGCCATCAGGTGGTCAGGCGCCAACAGTGCTTTTCGAAATTCTTTCTGCGCCTGCTGATCATTGCCCACAGAGCTTTCGAGCATCGCCCTATTGTAGAGCCACCAGGAGTTCCTCTCGTCATCACTGTTCGACCGCTCGAGGATGTCGTTCAGTTTCTGTTTGGCTGCGTTTTCGTTGAAATTAGGAAGTTCCTTAGATGCTTTCCACGACCAAACTGCATTTTCAAGACCAGATTGTTGAGCGCTGCGTTCGAAGCTGGCTAGGCCTTTTTCGTGTACGCCGCAGACCTTGTACACGTTTCCAATTAAATAGCTAAATCTCGCGGAGCGCAGGAACGGATCGAGACCATCGTGCGTAAACGGCAGATCTGGTACCGGCTGCGCGAGATGATCAACAACTCCAACTGCCTCCGCGCATCGTCCGCTTCGTGCGAATGAGGCGGCGCGTTGCACGTTTAGTTCGAGCCAGACTTCCCGCACATTGATGCCCCCTTCTTCGCGGGGAAAGAAACGATTATGGAACAGTGCTTCTGCCTTCTCGAATTCTCCGGCCTCGACCAGATTCAGAATCAATTCGTAAACGAGATTGGAAGGAATGTGGGCATGATCGGGATATCGTTCCAAGGCCGCCACACGTTCCTGCGGCGGGCGTCGCAAGATGCTCAGCGCCTGATCAATTCCCGTGTAGAGCTCGATATTGGCAGGATCCGCGCGCAGACCTTCCTGAAACACGCTCAAAGCCTTTTCGGGGTCGTCCTCTTCATGTAGTAGGGCGCGCCCCAGACTGGCATGCAGGACCGGAATCTGCGGATTCAGCATACGGGCCTGCTCCCACTCAGAAAGAGCTTCTCTTGATAGACCTCTTGAAAAGTAAAGGGTCCCAAGCAAATAACGTGCAGTCGCATCCTGCGAATTGAGACGAGCAGCGGTCCGCAAAACTTCCAGATCTTCCGGGCGGTTGGGAAATACATAATTCGTTGGAAGGTGCGCGGCGGCATTGAAATCTGCTGAGGATGGTTGGGCGAGTTTCTCGCGACAATATGCGCGGTAGTAGGCGACCATTGGATGTTTGCCCGGAGCGAGCATTCCCGGTTCAGTTTCACCGGGTGCCGCTGGGGGATAATTGCGCGATAAAACGTCAAATGCCCGAGAATACATGCCGAGACGCATGTATTCAGATGCGACATTCAATACACGTTCAGCGTCATCGCCAAGGTGTTGCAGATCAGGCTTGCCGACTAGCTCCAGCAGAAAATAACGCTGCGGAAATCGCGCCAGCCATTCGTTGGCGAGGCTCTGAGCCTCTGCCGTCTTTCCTTCAGCCTCCAGGACCGCAGACAACTCTTCTGCAGCGCGCGGATCATCCGGAGCAGAGCGAGCTGCCGATCGCAGATACGTTTCTGCCTGCTGCAAATTGTCCGCGCGGGCTGAAAGTTCGGCCAAACGGACTCCCGCTGCCGCACGGAAAGCCGGCAGTCGCTCGGCAGCTTCATAGGATTCGCGCGCCTCGCGATTCTGCCCCAGACCTTCGTATGCAATCCCGAGGTAATAGGAAACTTCAGCATCGGTGGTATCTCGAGCCGCTACTGGCTGCAGAAAGCCTTTGGCTTCTTCGTAGCGCAACAAGCTCGCGCATAGGCGTCCTGCCGCTTTGCGTAATTGCATGCTTTCTGAGAATCGGGCAAGGGCATCGCGATACGTTTTAAGGGCTGTCAGGATCGCACCGTTGAGCTCTTCTTCGTTTCCCAGTTGGAGCCAGTCATCTTCCGTGCGATGTTCTCGGTCTGGGATATTGAAGGAAGGCTGTGGGCCGGTTCGTATTAGTTCCGCCGGCGTCCAATCGTATTGACCCTCGGTCTGCCGCAGGAGCAGAGACCCTTTTCTGTCGCGGAGCTCGAATGTGTATTGCTGTTGGTCCTCGGCTTTTTCGAGTCGATGCGACCAAGTCTGCTGCGGACTGAGGTCAGTCTTCTGTTGAAAGACCTCATGATCCCCGGCCAGAATTCGAAGCGTGGCTTGGGGAACTGCATGGTTCACGTTCAGTCCGGTAACCAGCGCATGTTGCTGCCGATCGAGATGGACGACCCCGGTTAGATTGGCCCTGGAAATTCCGCCAATATCACGCACCGGCATCCAAAACTCAGAGAACCTGATGGTCTGTCGCGGTTCGAGAAAGGCATAGGTTTCCTGATTTCGGAAAAGCCCTGCTTGCACTTCGACGTACGCGCTGTTGTTGTCGGACAGAGCTGTCCGCCAGTCCAATCCATCCGGATCGGTACCCCATGACCAGATCTTCTTCGCAGGAAGTTGCGCGTACTCAGCGTAATGGACAACACCGGTGTTGGTGTGCGGGTTCCAAACGCCCATAAAAGGCTCGCGGCTGCCATGCACGAATAGAGAGACTGGGCCACTCGTCTGATTCTTCACAATGCTCAGGTCGACGCCGTCCTTCTCGATCGGCCAGGGCTCGACGTCACGAAATCCGTGGCTCGCCGTGAATCGCATCGGATACTGAATTCGCGAGTCATCCCAAACTTGCACGCCCGCATTGTTCCACCAGTAGAAGCGATGCCGAACGTCGCTGCGATTGTTGAGGGTGACTCTCTCCTCGAGAACGGTGGAATGCGGCTGGAGCACGAGTTCCACCGACCACTGCATTCCGTACACGCGGTCAATATTGCCGACCTGAACGAATGCGCTACCGTCGTCCTTTTGCCCGAAAGCAAAATCGACAGGAGAAAGACTCACCCAGTTATGGGAAACCGGAAAATTGAACTCGATGCCAAACGCCGCCCAGGCGCCACGATACGATATAGCAGCCTTTTTAATGGAGGGATTGGCGTAAAACATGGGCTGGCCGCTGACCTTATCGATGCAGGTATAAACATGGCCTCCGAGGTCGGGCAGCACCGAGCACTTCAAGTACTCATTCTCTAAAAAGAGAGCGCGCCAGGCATGATCGGTTCGTTGGTTGGTCAAATTTGTGCGAAGCGTATAGGGATAATTAAATCGGTCGTTCGCATATTGATCAAACGGTGGATTGGGATCGGGCGCTGCTTCCTCATAGGTGGGTAGTGTCAGAGTGCCTTGCCACACCCGGACTTGAGCAGTTGCCTGGCATAAAGGAAGAAGCAGGAAAGCAGAGAGTAATTTTAAGCGCATCATCTTGGCTAGTGTGCTTGAAACGCACCCCGCCATTATCTACGCCCAACAACGGCGGTGTCAGGTTTATTCCAAGGGAAGAAGGATATTTGACCGATTCGTTTTCTACCCATCCTCATCGGCGTCGGGTTGTGGGCTGGCGCTCGAAAGAGGGATAAGAGAAGCCATTTCGCCCCCGAAGAATATGTGCAGAGCGTGCGCGACCTTGTAAGGTTTAGTTATCTTTCTTGAACGGCTGCAGTTAGTTTGCAGCCCATTCAGAAACAGGAAAGTTTCATGCGAAACAGATCCGAACGGTTCTCCAGCCGAATCCGGGCACTTCACTTCAGCTCGGCCGCGATGGCGTTTTTGCTTTGCCTCGCCTCATCTCTCACGGCACAGGAGACGGAGCCCAACATGCCCATGCGAGCGCACTCTGAAGACGGGGCCGAATTTCGCTGGCTCCGCAAAGATGTATTGGATTCCCGCCTGCTCGATAATATGGAGGATCTTTCCTCATGGTCGTTCGCCGGCGGCGGCGAGATGACGCTTACAAAAGATCGAGCCAAAGATGGAAAGTATGCTCTGCGAATCCGTTCAACCACAAATGTGGCACGAGCCGGCGGTGATGAAGAGTGGGAAGACCTGGTGGCCACGCGGAAGTTCGCAAATGAGGACTGGTCTCGGTTCAACCGCATTTCTGTTTGGGTATATCCCGACGTGGTCGGCGCTCCTGCGATCTCCTGCACACTGGTGCTTCATAATGACGGCAAGCACAAACTGCCTGACAGCTATAACGAGGGCCGCCACGAATCCATCATTCTCAAGAATCATGAATGGAACCAGATTGTGTGGGAGATCGCCCCTCTCGCACGCGACCGTGTCACGGCCATCGACTTCGCCTACAGCCTTCCCAAAAAGCTTCCCGAGCCCGGCGACCGTACGGCTCTCGATCTCGATCGGCTCGAGTTGCAGACCGTAGTGCCCGATCACGTCGAAGGTTGGGACGTCGCCGCCGGCAAAATCGCTTTCAGCCACAGCGGGTACACGGTCGGTACGCAGAAGACCGCCATAGCCAGCGATCTATCCGCCCGTCAATTTTCACTCGTCGATCAACAAACAGGTCAGGTGGTTTTCACAAAGCCGGTCGAAGAGCAAAGTAGTCCGCTCGGCAAGTATCAGACACTGGACTTTTCTGAGTTCCGTCATCCAGGCACCTACGCGATCAAAGCCGGAAACACTCTGACTCGTCCTTTCCGAATCGGCGATGACGCATGGCGCAGCAGTATCTGGAAATCAATCAACTTCATGTACAGCGAGCGCTGTGGAACGGAAATTCCAGGCATCCACAACCGTTGTCATCAGGACATCTACACCACACATGGGGACCAGCGAATCGTGGTCAATGGCGGATATCACGACGCCGGCGATCTGAGCGCCACCGGACATACGCCCGCGATGGCGTATGCGTTGCTATCTCTGGCCGACGCCCTTCGACGCCAGGGCGAAGATCCCGTTTTAACCGCTCGTCTGCTCGAAGAAGCGCGGTGGGGTTTGAATTGGGTTCTGAAAACGCGCTTTGGCGATGGCTATCGCAGTACCGGACAGCTCGTGAGCTATTGGACTGACGGAGTCATGGGAACGGCGGATGATCGCTTCGGAACGGCCGTCAATGATCCGGAATGGAATTTTCGGGTGACCACAGTCGAAGCTTTAGCGGCACGCGTTTTCAAGGACAGCGACCCGGAGCTGGCGACCCGCAGCCTGGCTACCGCGGAAGCAGACTGGAAGTATGCGGTGGAAGGCCTGAAGACTGCGGCGCCACTTCCCGAAGTGTACGGCGCATCCGACGAGCTGGAGAGGATTTCGTTTGGAGTCGTGGCATCGGTCGAACTCTACCAGGCAACCGGGGAGCAGCGATACGCCGATGAGGCTGTGGCTCTGGGCGATCAAGTTCTGGCGTCGCAGGAACGCAAACTGCAGCCGTGGAGCATTCCGTTAACCGGATATTTCTATACCAGTCCCAAACGGGAGAACCTGTTTCACCGTTTTCATGTCGGTCAAGAACAGGAGCCGATCATAGCTCTGGTCCGGCTGTGTGAAGCATTGCCGAACCACGACAAATGGATGAAGTGGTACTCGGCAGTTGTCCTGCACTCTCAGTATTATCTAAAGGCCGCGGCAGCCGTCGATGAGCCTTACGGTGTGTTGCCCGCAGCAGTCTATCGCGACAGTGAAGTCCGCCTTATTCCTGAATCCAAAAATTGGACTCCGCTGCGTGCCGCCGATCGTGAGGCTTACGTTCAGGAAGTCCACAAAGGGATTCCGCTCGGCGGCGAATACTATCTGCGCAGATTCCCGGTCTGGTTTGATTTTCGAGGCAATTCCAGCGTTCTGTTATCGCAAGCCAAGGCGCTGTCAGCCGCCGGACGGCTGCGAGGTGATCTGGACGCTGAAGATCTGGCTCAGAAACAGGCGCAATGGTTGGTCGGTCGCAATCCTTTCTCGGCCAGCCTGATGTACGGCGAGGGATATGACTGGACGCCGCTCTACAGCGTGCGTTCCGGTCAAATGGTGGGCGCGCTTCCGGTCGGAATCGAAACCAGGGGCATGGAGGACGCACCCTATTGGCCAACACAAATCTGTTGGACCTATAAAGAAGTCTGGACGCAGCCGGTCGGACAGTGGATATGGTTGATGCAGGATATCGCGGTGCCCGCCACCGTAAGAGGAATAACTGCGCCATCGAACCATCGACCGGTTGAGTTTCGTGAACAAGGGAGCGGCCAGGTAGTGATGACAATACCGAGTCCGATTGACGGCGCCTTCAGCCTCCACTTGCCGGAAGGCCGCTATGATGTTCGGCAAGGCTCAGCCCATACCAACCTCACGGTCCTGCCTGGTGGATACGACTCGATTGATCTACGCCCGGAACACTTCCTCGATTTCAAAGTCTCCTTTCAGGATCTCGGCCAGAACGAAATCCTGGTGCGAGTGTCTGCTGAAGGGTCTGGTCCGCATGTGTTTTCGATTCGAAGCGATAATCTCGCCGTGCGAGAGCAAACTGCCCTGAAATTTGATCTAACGGCCGGCAAAGTTGAACAGGCCGTCTGGCACGCCCAAGTTCTCTCCGCAGATTCGCCATGGGTTGCGGTAATCATACCCGATGATGTGCTGGCTAACCGCCGCGAGGTCACAGGAACGGTAGCGCTTCACTGAGCGAGGGAGACCGTTATGCAGGAAAGAGGGGGGATATTATTTTGAAGCATCGGATTGCGGAAACATCGCGGGAGACGGACGACCTGGCCCATTCCCTCCTCATGCGCTTCTTAGCCATCATACTTGCCCTCATTCTTGTCGCCACGGTCGCGGTAACTCCTGCTTCGTTGGAATCGAATGTCGCGGCACAAACATCGGGCACTTCGGGGACCATCCGGTTCGAGGACATTGCTGCAAAAGCAGGCTTGCGCTTTACGACTCAAAACTCCCCGACTGCAAACAAGAATCAGATAGAAACCATGGTTGCCGGAGTCGCGCTGATCGACTACGACGGAGATGGCTGGCTGGATATCTATCTGGTGAACGGCGCGGCCATACCTTCGCTACAAAAAGAATCTCCGGCATATTGGAATCGTCTTTATCGAAATAATCACGACGGCACATTTACCGATGTCACCGAGCGTGCCGGGGTCGCGGGCGCGGGCTACGGAATGGGCGTTGCCGTAGGTGACTTTGACAACGACGGGAAACCTGACATATTTCTCGCGAACGTCACCGGCAACCAGTTATTTCACAACAATGGGAATGGCACATTCACAAACGTTACCGTCAAAGCCGGGCTGAGCGGTGCCGAGATGAATGGCAAGAAAATGTGGTCTGTCGGGGCGGGCTGGTTCGACTACAACAACGATGGCTTGTTGGATCTGTTCGTCGTGAATTACTGCGGTTGGGAGGTAAACAAAGATCCGGTATGCCTGCTGAAGGACGGTGTGCGGGCCTATTGTCATCCCAAGAATTACACGTCACTTCATAACACCCTGTACCGCAATAATGGCGACGGAACCTTCACAGACGTCTCGCAGGAGACGGGGATCGCGACGCACATGGGCAAGGGCATGAGTGTCTCCTTTGCAGACTACGACGGCGACGGATTTCTAGATGCCTTTGTGGCGAACGATACTACTCCGGCTTTTCTCTTCCATAACCTTCACGGCAAGAAGTTCGAAGAAGTTGGGGCGATGGCGGGCGTGGCCTACTCTCCGGAGGGGTTCACTCTTTCAGGGATGGGATCCGATTTTCTAGATGTAAACAATGACGGGCTGCCTGATATCTGGTACACGGCTGTAGAGCACGAGAGGTTTCCCCTCCTTGTCAACGCCGGGGGCGGAGTTTTCGATGATGACACTCACACGAGCGGACTGCAATCGACCAACGAGATGTCGGGCTGGGGCAATGGCATTTTCGATTTCGACAATGACGGCTGGAAAGATCTCTTTGTAGCACGGGCCAACGTTCTCGATAACGTCAGCGAGTTAACCCCGAGTCGAAAATATCCGGAGCCTAATTCACTGTTCCGTAACCTGGGCAAAGGGAAGTTTACTGATGTAGGCGGCACAGCTGGACCCGATTTCCAACTTGCAGCCCCTCACCGCGGAGTTGCATTTGGTGATCTATTCAATGATGGGCGGATCGATGCAGTGGTGACAGTGCTCAACGGACCGGTCAAGCTCCTTCGCAACATTTCCAATACTGGGAACCATTGGATCCTTTTGAAACTTGTAGGGACCAAAAGCAATCGCATGGGAATCGGAGCACAGATTCATATTACGAGTGAAGATGGGCGGCAGCAGTGGAACGAAGTGACAACAGCGGTAGGCTACGCGTCCTCGAGCGACAATCGGGTTCACTTTGGTCTAGCTGGTAACCAGCGGGTCAAAGATATCGATATTCGCTGGCCAAGCGGGATCCGTCAGGTGCTGCACGATGTTGTGGCTGACCAGATTCTCACAATCGAGGAACCTCAGCACTAGCATGGGTGGTCGTCCACCGGATCGGCGACCAGCAGCTGTAACATTGTCGCTGACGCGGATGTATACCCAGACTCAGATTATCTAGATTTGACTTTGGGTTAGGATGGTTTGTTTTCCCAACTGTTTTCCGGAGTAAGTGCAGATGAAAGGTAATCGTGCAGGTGTGAATGTTAGAACGGCGAGTGAACTGACCTTGACGCGGCGCGAGGCGCTGCAAGGATTGGCGAGCGTGGCCGCGACGGCGATGCTGCCTTTGGGTGCGGCAGCAGAGAAGGCCAGGAAAGGCGCAGCTGCCGCGGGGGGGAGCGCGTGGCCCGCAGAGGCGGAGATAAAGGCTGTCGCAGAGAGGCTCAGGATATTTACCCAGGACTGGCGGTTCTATCGCGGCGACACGACAGGTGCGGACGCGGCCGGGTTCGACGACTCGGCATGGCGTCTGCTCGATGTCCCGCATGACTGGAGCATCGAGGACTTGCCCAGTGGGGGAGATGACGCGAAGGATGACGGCAGAGGCGCGATCTGGAGCGAAGGTACGAATCCTTTGCGCACGGGACCGTTCGATGCAAACGCCAGCGAGGGTCAGATCGCAACTGGCTGGACCGTGGGCGGTGTGGGCTGGTATCGCAAGACGTTCGACAAGCCTGAGATCCCAGTGGGAGGGAAGGCGGAACTGCGCTTTGAGGGCGTCTACATGAACTGCGACGTGTGGATGAACGGGACCCGCCTTGGGAATCATCCCTACGGCTACACGCCGTTCTCGTTTGATGTGACGCCGCATCTCAAGGACGGCAAGAACACGGTTGCGGTACGGGTGAACAATACCGGGCGCAACAGCCGATGGTATTCGGGCTCCGGCATCTTCCGCAAAGTCTGGCTCAGCGTGGCGGGCGAACTGCGCATTCCCCAGTTCGGCGTGAGCGTGACAACGCCGCAGGTAGCGAAAGACACTGCGCTTGTGAAGGTGGATGTGACCCTCGAGAATCTTGGTGCCGCGAACCGTCAAACCAATGTGAAAGTGCGCCTGATCGATAGCGCGGGCGCGGTGGCGGGCGAGGCACAGACGCCGCTGGTCGTGGCTGCAGGCGCGAAGTCAACGGCAACGAGCGCCGTAAAGCTGGCCAGTCCCAGGCTGTGGTCGCCGGCCGATCCACAACTGTATCGCGCCGAAGTAGTGATCGAAGCCGACAAAAGAGTTGTGGATTTCACGACACTGCATGTTGGTGTACGCAAAGTGGAAGTCGACGCGGCGGGTGGATTGCGTATCAATGGCGAGCCACTGAAGTTGCAGGGTGGATGCGTGCACCACGACAACGGCATTCTAGGGGCGGCATGCATTCCGCGCGCGGAGGAACGGCGCGTGGAGACGCTGAAGGCGAGCGGATACAACGCAATCCGCACGAGCCACAATCCACCGTCGCGGGATTTTTTGGATGCCTGTGATCGGCTGGGCATGGTGGTGATCGACGAGGCATTCGACTGTTGGGAGAATGGGAACAAGAATCCGCAGGACTATCACCTGTACTTCAAGGACTGGTGGCAGAGGGATCTGGAGGCGATGATTCTGAGGGACCGCAACCATCCCTCGGTAGTGTTCTGGAGCATTGGCAACGAGATCAACGAGCGGGCGGAGCCTCAAGGGGTGGAGATTGGCAGGGCGCTGCAGGCGGCGGCGCACAAGCTGGACCCGACGCGGCCGGTGACGGCAGCGATCTGTCACCCGTGGGATCACGCGGGAAAGAAGTGGGAGGACATGCAGCCCGCATTCACCTATCTGGACGTGGCCGGCTACAACTATCAGTGGCAAGAGTACGAGAATGACCACGCCAAGTATGCCGAACGCGTGATGATGGGGACGGAATCGTTTCCGAACGAGGCCTACCAGAACTGGGCGGCTGTTGAGAAGAACAGCTACGTGATCGGCGACTTCGTGTGGACGGCTGTCGATTACCTGGGCGAGTCGGGGATTGGGCACTCGAGCGTGAGGATGGGATCTGGCCCCGATTACTTTTCGCCGCCGTACCCATGGTTCAACGCGTATTGCGGCGATATCGACCTGATCGGGAGCAAGAAGCCGCAATCCTACTTTCGTGACGTGGTGTGGCATAGGAGCAAGGTCGAGATGGCGGTGCAGCGGCCGGTGCCGGACCGCTACACGGAGCACATCAGCAAATGGGGCTGGAGCGATGAGTTGCGCAGCTGGACGTGGCCGGGCTTTGAAGAGAAGCCGATGAAGGTGCGCGTCTACACGCGCGGCGACAAGGTGGCTCTGTTGTTGAACGGCAAGGAAGTGGGATCGAAGGTGCTGACGGAGAAGGACGCGCTGATGGCGGAGTTCACCGTGCCGTACAGTGCGGGCGACTTGAAGGCTGTTGCGTACCAGCGGGGCAATGAGATGGGCACCATCACGTTCACGACGGTCGGCAAGGCGCACAAGCTAAAGCTGACGCCGGATCGAGCGAAGCTGAAGGCCAGCCGCGACGACTTAAGCTATGTGATTGTACAGGTCGTGGATGAGATGGGTCGCCTGGTGCCCGATGCTGTGGTGCCAGTATCTTTTTCGGTGACGGGCGCGTGCGAGATTGCCGCTGTGGGGAATGCAAATCCGAAGGATGTGGCCAGTTTCCGGCAGCCACGACGGGATACATTCCACGGAGAGTGCGTAGTCGTGGTGCGGCCCACAGGGAAAGCCGGTTCCCTCGACGTGAAGGCAGAGGCTCCGGGGTTGGAGAGCGCGTCGGTGGCGCTGGAGGTTGCCGGGTAGTGCGCACGCGGCCATCGACTCTGATTTCAGCTCTGCAACTCCCGGAAAGGGGGGAGAGCGGCATATCGCAACTCACAGAGTTGCCACGAGCTCAGTTCCCTTGACCCAATCGGAAATCCGAAATGCTCTGGTGGGTGAGAATAACGTCCTCGAAGAGCACGGACGTTCCTTCGCCGAGCGGAGACTGGGTGCTGATCCCCATCCAGATCGTTTCGGGGTAATCATTTTTGAAAAGACGAATCAACTGCCAACTCTTCTTATCGAGCGAGTAGTAGAACCCAACGGTCTTTGTGTCCGAAGAGATCTTCATGTAGACGCTCTTCGCGGTGATGACATCGTGGTTGTTATCGTCGGAGGTCCCGGTGGTGCGAACACTTACCATCCTGTGCTTACCGCGTTCATCCATTTCCATCGCCATCTTCAGCCAGAGATCATCCTTCACCCAGATGTAGAGCGTCCCTGCGTCATACGTCTTCAGAAACGTCGGTGTAATCTTTGCCATGAGCGTGAACGGCTTCTTGTTGTCAACCTCGGTCAGCAGAACGGGGGCAGTGTTGTTTGACAGCTTGCCATTGGGATCTCGGAAGTTGTCCCGCTTCGCTTCACTCGCAAGCGTGAGCTTTCCTTCGCTGACCTTGGTATGGTCGGCAGCTCCGTTGAGTGAACGAGTGAAGGTGATTTCAGGCAAGGTGATGTTGCAGGCCTTATCCCCAAGTTCTTGAGCAGTTGCTTGAAGGGGCACACAAAGTGCGAGAAGCGACAGCGAGCAGAGCATTATCTTCATGGTTCTTCCTTTCCTGACAACGCCGGGAATTGGCCCGTCCGAAATTCAGCGATAAAGGTTAACTGAGCACGAGCAGAAAGTATAGCCCTTGCCTGGAATCTCGTCAGGGTCCTATGACGTTCTACTTTGGGAGTGTTACTCGAAGTCATCCGCACTCACCGCCATCGGCGAAGTCCGTCGGACTCTCGACCAGATCCTGGCGCGTGGCCGCAACATCGAGCACATGCTGACCGACCAGTGGAGCGTTCTCAACGATGCCCACAGAAAAATCCATGCTGTTACAGAAAACGGCCTGCTACCCCTCCGAAACTAAACAGCCGGATCCGATCGATCTGACTGTTCTAAACGGTGTCGGTTGGGGAACACCTGCGCAACAGAAGGCCACCACGGTTCTCGACTTCAATGCGATCAAATGATGACTGACGTGTTAGTGAGAAGTGATTCAAGGAAAGCAGCTTAACTCTGAAGGTATGCAATTGAGGGCGTTACGATCGTTCTGAATTGAAGCCAATCGGTAATTCCGCCCTCGTCATGCGGTAACTCCGCTTTCAGTATCTGTGTAATAGGCACAACGCCTAAACTATCTGGCTTCAACTTCAGATGCGACATAAGCTTGCGGATAACTTTCCTGCGAAAGACCTAGAGCACTCACTGAAGAGACATGCCCTCTTTTCTGCATTGCTGACGACTCGCTGGAAGACGCGGAGTCCCTATGCGAAAGACTGCGAAAGTTGTGGCCATCCTTGCTCTTCTGATTGGTTGTGCCGTGCTTCTCACGGGTATTGCCAACGCACAAACATCAAACGTCTGGTCTAGTGCCGGACAGATGGTTCAACCCCGAACCGGAGCCGCTGCAGTCGTTCTCTCGGACGGCAAGATTTTGATTGCCGGCGGCACTGACGGCAACGGAATCCCACTGGCCTCTACTGAGGTGTTCGACCCAGCGACTGGGCAATTCTCAGAAGGCGCAACGATGACCGTTCCAAGAGCCAGCCACGCCGCGATCGTGCTGGCTAGCGGCGATGTGCTTGTGACTGGCGGTTTGACCAGCGGTGGTGGATATAGCGATACAGCAGAGATCTTCAATGCGCAAACACAGTCGTGGACTCTTCTTGAGACTTCCCTTGGAACTGGCCTGGCAAAGCACGCGATGGCAAGTTTGCCCGATGGAAATGTCGTGATCGTTGGAGGCGAGAGCACAACCGGTCCAGTGCTGACGTTGGTGCTGTTCAAGACTTCCGATAACTCAATGAGTCCAATAGGTTCGTTGATGACAGGTCGAACGAACGCCGTGGCGGCTGCAACGCCCGATGGTCGCGTCCTCGTTGCAGGCGGCACCGATATCAACGGTGCAGTTCTGAGTTCAACAGAAATATTTGTATACAACGCAGACACGATGAGCGGCACAGTCTCGGCTGGTCCCAACATGACGTTCCCACGCACCAATGCTACGGCAACCACAACTTATGATGGCGTTGCTGTGATCGGCGGAAGCAACGGATCTGTAGATATTGGATCCGCAGAGATCTTCAGCCAATGGACCAATGCATTCCGTGTTGTGAGCGGAGCAACTCCGAGAAGTAGTCATATTGCAGCGTTCCTTCCAAAGAACGGAAGTATTCTTGCGATCGGCGGAACAGGCGGTACCGCAGTTGATCTTCTGCAACCGTGGGTCAACAACCTTGCCGGAGCATTCATGGGGGGCACTCCCTCAGTCTCGGACCACAATGGTGGTATTGCTGCGCCAGGGAATTTGGGTAACTTGCTTGTGGCCGGCGGCACTGGTGCGTCTGCGGCAGGAGCCGAGATCTATTGGTTTCCAACCATCTCAACCGATCAACCCGACTACGCGCCCGGCACGACGGTGGTGATGTCAGGGGCAGGATTCCAAGCAGGTGAGTCCGTGAACCTGTATCTCCGCGAATATGTGAACAAGATGCTCGTAGATCCACCTGACTACAACGTGGTGGCCGACGCTTCGGGACGTTTTGCGTTTACTGACTATGCGCCCACTGTAGCTGACGCTGGCGCTCGCTATCATCTCACTGCCGTCGGAGTAGGCTCTGGCCGTCAGGCGCAGACCATTTTCACTGATAGGTACAACGGGAATAATTTGACGATCGGCGTGAGCCCGGTCGCGACTGGAAACTCCGTCAGCGCAAGCATCGGATTCACCAGTGTCTGTTCGGCTGCATCCTGCAGCAATCCCAATAACATCGCTAATGGAGATCATGTCGCGATCACCGCTACGGCTGGCGCTGGTTATGTGTTTTCATCCTGGACGGCAACAGGAGATCCAGGGGACACTGGAACCACATGCACCACGGGCGAAACATCAAACCCCTGTACATTAGTTTCGCCCAACGGCAACAAGACAACCCAGGTTATTGCGCACTTTCTGGTATCTACATCGCTTACAGTCTCGAATGCGACAGGTCCCTATGGTGGAAGCGCGAATTTGTCTGCAACACTGAGCCCTGCAGTGGCCGGCAAGACGATCAGCTTCACGTTGAATGGCTCGGCAGCAGGTTCAGCGACAACCAATGCGTCCGGGCTCGCTACGGTGACCGCAAGCTTGACTGGAATCAACGCGGGTACATACGCAACCGGGGTCGGCGCAAGCTTTGCTGGTGATTCAACATCCGCAGGCAGCACTGGAACCGGTAGCTTGACTGTGAACGCGGCGACGCCGTCGTTCACCAACCTGACAGCCAGCCAGAGCATCACTTACGGCACAGCCAACGTGACACTGAGCGGGAAGTTGACGGGTTC
>Ga0207683_10000513_pt1 | contig 35723 bp, 30 predicted proteins | sample KBSM73metaG_FD_184333 | JGI IMG/M metagenome (GOLD analysis project Ga0207683, IMG submission 184333) | Miscanthus rhizosphere microbial communities from Kellogg Biological Station, Michigan, USA - KBS M7-3 metaG (SPAdes) (version 2) | ecosystem: Host-associated > Plants > Roots > Rhizosphere >... | reverse complement strand
GCACGGACTGATGCTGGCGATCCTGTTCGGGACGCCGCTGACCGCGCCACCGGCGGCCGACCACAACAACAAGATCCTCTGGGTGCCGAAGGTCGGCACCGAGGGCGGCGCCTTCTCCATCGACGCCCGCCTGGAGGGCACCGACGTCCGGTACCAGCGCGAGATCGGTCCCGCGCCGGGACCGTCCATAGTGGACCTTCCCAGGGCCGGGTGCTGGCACGTCGACCTGCGCTGGGGCGACTACACCGACACGATCAGCCTGCCGTACGAGCCGAGATGAGCACGACTCCGGCTCGGCCACTTGGCGCGCGGGCCCACGCCGGGTCGCGGCCCGACCCGGCGCGGGCCCCTGCCGGGCCGGGGAGGGGCGGCGGACACCTCCCCAGCCCGCGTCCGCGCCGGCGGTCCGGTCACCGGCCGTCAGGGGCGGGCTGGCGCGATCACGGCCACGCTCGGGACGAATCTCCGTAGCATCGAGGCAGCCTTTCGTTCGTTCAGGCGCGGCCGCGAGTTAATTCGATCCTTGAATTATGGCTAGTATCTAACGGGGCGAGGCATGGTGGCGTCAAGGCGGTCCCGACGCATGCCGAAGGAGGCAGCGACGTGCAAGTGAGACGTACTGTCCGCGACCTGCGGCGGCACAACCGGTCCGTCCTGCTCTCCAGCCTGTACCTGGGCGAGCCGCAGAGCCGGCAGGACCTCGGTCGGTCCAGCGGGCTGAGCCAGGGCACGGTGAGCAACGTCGTCGGCGAGCTCATCGAGGAGGGCCTGGTCGTGGAGGCCGGGCTGGTCGACTCCGACGGCGGCCGGCCCCGCACGCTGCTGCGGGTCAACCCCGGCTACACGCACGTGGTCGGCGTCGACGTGGGCGAGACCGGCACCCGGGTCGAGGTGTTCGACCTGGCGATGCGGCCGCTGGCCACCTCGTACCACCCGCTGCCGTCGGCGCGGCCCGACCCGGCCGCGGTGGTCGCGCAGATCCACGAGGGGCTCGGCGAGGTTCTCCGCGAGGCCGCGGTGCCCACCGATGAGGTGCTCGGCATCGGCGTCGGCGTGTTCGGCACGGTCGCGCAGGGTCTCGAGGCGACCGTGCACGCGCAGACCATCGGCTGGGAGGCGGTTCCGCTGGAGCGGATGCTGCGGGCCGGCACGGCGCTGCCGATCTACCTGGAGAACGGGGCGAAGACGCTCGGTCAGGCCGAGCTGTGGTTCGGCGCCGGCCGCGGTGTGCAGCACGCGGTGATCACCCTGGTCGGCTCCGGCGTCGGTGCCGCGGTGATCAGCAACGGGGCCATCACCCGCGGCGTCACCAGCAGCGCCGGCGAGTGGGGGCACACCTGCATCGTCTTCGACGGCCGGCCCTGCCGGTGCGGCTCCCGCGGCTGCCTGGAGGCCTACGTCGGCGCGGAGGCCGTGCTCGACCGGTGGAAGGCGGCCCGGGGCGGGCGGGCGTTGCCCGGCACGGACGAGCAGACCTCGCTGGCCGAGCTGCTCTCCGACGGCGGCGTGGTGGCCGAGCGGGTGCTGGCCCAGACCGCCGGCTACCTCGGCGCCGGGCTGGCGAACCTGGTCAACCTGTTCAACCCGGAACGGATCGTGCTGGCCGGCTGGGCCGGGCAGGCACTGGGCGCGCGGCTGCTGCCGCAGATCACGGCGGCGGCGGAAGAGCGGGCGCTGCGCCACCCGTACGGGCAGACGAGCATCCAGCTCGGGCAGCTCGGTGTCGACGCGGTCGCGCTGGGAGCGGCGACGCTGCCGGTCGCCGACCTGCTCGCCCGCGGCGCCGCGCCCGGCAAACCCGCGGTCCGCCTCGACGCCCCCGCGTGAGCGCGGAGGAGATCCTCGACGTCGTCGATCTGGAGGATCGGGTGGTCGGGCAGCTGGCGCGGGCCGAGGTGTACGCGCGACAGCTCGTGCACCGGTGCGTGTTCGTGCTCGTCCGGGACGGCGCCGGCCGGGTGTTCGTGCACCGGCGCACCGACGACAAGCTCACCTACCCGGGCCGGTACGACATGTTCGTCGGCGGCGTGGTCGGCGCCGGCGAGAGCTACGAGGCCGCCGCGGTCCGCGAGGCGGCCGAGGAGCTCGGAGTGTCCGTCTCGGACCCACCGCGGTTCCGGTTCCGCTTCCTCTACCGCGATCCCCGCTACGGCAGCTGGTGGTCGGCCGTGTACGAGCTGCGCCACGACGGGCCGGTGCACCCGCAGCTGAGCGAGATCGCCTGGCACGGCTGGGTGACGGTGGCCGAGCTGGACCGGATGCGGGCCGAGCTCGACTGGACCCCGGACAGCGCCGAGGCGTACGAGCGGTTGCTGGCCCGGCCCGGGGGACCTGACCCCGGGCCGGGACCTCGCCCTACGGGAAGCTGACGATGTCGACCGGGACGGTCGCCGTGCCCTGCGCGGCCGCCCCGGTGTTGTTGATGACGTGGTCGATGGTCCCGGTGCCGCCGAGCGAGACGGTCAGCAGGTCGTGGAACCGGACCCCGGCGTTGACCGGCACCTCGAACCCGCGGTCGGCGTGGATGGCCGGGTTGACGTTGAAGAAGCAGTAGCTGCCGAGGCCCCAGCCCTCGTGGCTGGTGACGCCGTCGGCCACCTTGTACGCGGCGTACCCGTTCGCGCCGGTGCGCCAGGTCGCCTGGTTCGGCGGGTCGTAGGGCATCTCGTTCTGGAAGAAGTACGTCCGACCCCCGTTGCCGTTCCAGGTCACCTCGTACTTCTGGTAGTGCTCGACGAACAGGCCGTAGGCCGTGACGTTCTGGCCGTTGACGATCAGGCCCTGGTCCGCGGTGTTCACCGTCCAGCCGACCCCGCTGCCGTGGTCGGCCCGCCAGGCCCAGATGTGGTCGATGATCGCGTTGTTGGAGTTGACCAGCAGGCTGGTCGTGGCCTTGCCGGCGATCCGCCCGCCGATCCGGAAGAACACGTCCTGGATCGTGGTCGGGTTGGCGGCGTGCGAGGCGGTCGAGCCGGTCGGCCCGACCTGCAGCAGCACCGGCGAGTTGGTGGTGCCGGCGTCGAACAGCAGCCCGGAGATCTTTACACCGTCCACATCGGACACCGACATGGGCACGACGCCGTTGACCGGAACGAGCGTGGCATACCCGATGCCGAGCACGACGGTGTTGGCCCTGGTGATGTTGATGGTCTGGTCGATGGTGTAGACGCCGGGCGTGAACAGCAGGTTGAGGCCCTGGGCCAGCGCCTGGTTGATGGTGGCCGCGGTGTCGGTCGGCTTGGCCACGTAGAACTGGCTGAGCGGGACCACCGTCCCCGGCGTGGGCGCGGACAGCCAGGTGGTGCCCGAGCTGTTGGTGCGCAGGTTCGGCACCAGCACGTTGAACGTGCCGGCCGAGTCCACGAACAGGTAGGGCTTCTCCCGGATCACCGGTGTCGTCGCGACCGTCGTGTACGGCGGGTTGGGGAAGCTCTGCGCGGGAGCGCCCTGCACGCCGACGAACACGTTGTTCCAGACCGCGTTCTGGTTGCTGCCGATGGTGGAGTCGCGGGTGAACCACTGCTGCTGGGAGAACGGCTGCACCGCGCCGACCACCCGGCTGTCCGCGATGTAGCCGCCGGAGGCGAAGCCGAACCCGGTCGGGGCGAGGTTGAGGTCGCCGCGGATGTCGACCCGGCGCATCGGCGCGGCCTGCGCGACCGCCCACCGGGCCGAGCCGGGGACCATGAAGTTCTCCGCCGACCGCCAGAAGTTCTGGGTCGCGTTGCCGCCGAACCACTGCGCGTCCACCGTGAGCCCGCCGATGTTGACGTCGTCGGGGTTGCGGCCGAGGCCGATCACCGAGGTGTTGAAGCCGACGTTTACGTTGATGTTGTATTGCCCCGGCTTGAACAGCAGCGCGTCCCGCCGGGTGCCGAACTGGTTGGTCTCCTGGGCCGAGAACACCGAGTCGACCGCGCTCTGCACGGCCGCGGTGCCCATCGACGGGTCGAACACGTGCACGTTCGGCCCGAGGTCGCCGCCGCCGGTGACCGGCGGTGTGGTCGTGCCGCCGGTGGTGAACACCGCCATCTCGAACAGGGAGTAGCCGAACTGGGTCGCCCGGGCGGTGCCGTTCATCCGGACGAACCGGCCGCTGCCGCTGACGTTGAGCGTCTGGGTACCGCCGGTGCCGGTGGTGGTCGAGAAGATCGTGCTGAACGGCCCGGTGGCGGCCGGCGCGGTCTGGAGCTGGAACGCCGTGGCGAACGCCGCCTCCCAGGTCAGCCGCACCTGGCAGACGGTCGCCGTGCCGCCGAGGTCGACCTGCAGCCATTGCGGGTCGCTGAACGCGGACGACCAGCGGGTGGTCGTGCTGCCGTCGAAGGCGGCGCTGGCCGGCGTGCCGGCGTTCTCCGTCGACGAGGCGCTGGCCGGGTGGTTCAGCGCCGCGTTGGTGGTGCCGCAGGTGGTGGCGGCGAACGTGCCGAAGACCTGGAACTCCCAGAGCGAGTAGCCGAACTGGGTCGCCCGCACGGTCCCGTTCATCCGGACGAACCGGCCCGATCCGGTGACCGGGATCGTCTGGATGCCGCCGGCTCCCGTGCTGGTCGAGAAGATCGTGGTGAACGGCCCGGTGGCGGCCGGCGCGGTCTGGATCTGGAACGACCGGGCGAACGCGGCCTCCCAGTTGAGCACGACCTGGGTGACGTTCGCGGTGGCGCCGAGGTCGACCTGGATCCACTGTGGATCGCTGAACGCCGACGACCAGCGGGTGCCGGTGTTGCCGTCGACCGCGGCGGAGGCCGGGGTGCCGGCGTTCTCGGTGGAGGACGCGGTGGCCGGCTTGCCCTGCGAGATCAGGGGATCGGCGGCGGCCGCGGTGCCGGACAGCCCGGCGACCGCGACCGTGCCGGCGATCGTGACGGCGGAGACTGCGGCGGCCAGCAGCCGGCTCGGGCCGCGGGCGACGGTGCGGATGGACATGGCTTCTCCCGGGTTGGTCTGCTGTCGCCGCCGCTCGACCGCAATGTCACCGCTTAGTTCAAGACATGATTCAACGCACGGTTCTGCCGGCGCGTCAAGGCGTCCCAGGCGTGGTCTGGCCCGTTCCGGCTAGCGCAATTGTCCGACTCGTACGGCCTGATGGGGGAACGTGCCACCGGCCCATGGCGGCCCGGCAGAATGGACGGGCTTATTTCGGGGAGGCGTCGTGGTCGACACCGAGCGCAAGGCCGAGCAGGAGCACCTCGACGTGCTCTACGCCCGGCTGGACGAGCTCCGGCTGCGCAGCGAGCACGCGCTCGACTCGGTCCGCCGGCAGCCGACGGCCGGCACTCCGGCGGCCCGCAGCGAGCGGGACGCCTTCGTGGCCCTGCACGCCGCCCGGCTGTCCCAGCTGCGCTCGGTCGAGGAGCGACTCTGCTTCGGCCGGCTGGACCTGCTCGGTGGCGAGCGCCGGTACGTCGGCCGGATCGGGCTGTCCGACGAGGAGCACCGGCAGCTGCTGGTCGACTGGCGGGCACCGGCGGCCGAGCCGTTCTACCGGGCGACCGCGGTGCGACCGGACGGGGTCGTCCGGCGCCGGCAGCTGGCCACCGAGCACCGGCAGGTCACCGGCATCGAGGACGAGGTGCTCGACCTCGACGCGTACGACCCGGAGCGGGACGGGCCCGTGGTGGCCGGCGAGGGCGCGTTGATGATGGCGCTGGATGCCGCCCGCACCGGCACGATGCGCGACATCGTCGGCACGATCCAGGCCGAGCAGGACCGGGTGATCCGCTCGCCGCTGTCCGGGATCCTCGTCGTCCAGGGCGGACCGGGCACCGGGAAGACCGCGGTCGCGCTGCACCGCACCGCCTACCTGCTCTACACCCACCGGGACCGGATCGCCTCGGCCGGCGTGCTCGTGGTCGGCCCGAACGAGCGGTTCCTGCGTTACATCGACGCGGTGCTGCCGGCGCTCGGCGAGGCCGAGGCGACCGTGCTGGTCACGCCGGGACGGCTCTACCCCGGGGTGGACGCGGTCGCCGACGAGGACCCGGAGGTCGCCGCGGTCAAGGGTGACGAGCGGATGGCCGAGGTGCTCCGGCGGGCCGTGCACGACCGGCAGCGGCCGCTGCGGGAGCCGGTCGAGCTTGCCGTCGGCAGGCGGACCGTGGTGCTGCGGCCGGGCGACGTGCGCACCGCGCTGGAGCGGGCCCGCCGCGGCGGGCGACCGCACAACGCCGGCCGGGTCACGTTCGTCAAATACCTGCTCGGCCAGCTGGCCGCGCAGCTCGCCGGCGGCGCGGCGATGGACCCGGAGGAGCGCGCCGGCCACATCGCCGAGCTGCGCGAGTCCAAGGACGTCCGGCGCGAGCTCAACGGCTGCTGGCCGCCGCTGCGCCCGGAACGGCTGCTGCGGGACCTTTTCGCCCAGCCGTGGCGGCTGGAGTCGGCCGGCCGCCGACTGTCCACACGGGAGCGTGCGCTGCTGGCCCGGGAGCGGTCGGCGCCGTGGACGCCGGCGGACGCGGCCCTGCTGGACGAGGCGGCCGAGCTGCTCGGCTCGGAGCAGACCGCGCCGGCGCCGGCCGGTGGGAGCGCGGAGCTGGAGTATGCCCGCGAGGTGCTGCGGGACTCACCGGCCGCCGGGATGGTCAGCGCCGAGCAGCTGGCCGCGCGCTGGGCCGGCGAGCCGGTACGCCGGTCGGTGGCCGAGCACGCCACCGGCGACCGCGAGTGGACCTACGGGCACATCGTCGTGGACGAGGCGCAGGAGCTCTCGCCGATGATGTGGCGGGTGCTGATGCGCCGCTGCCCGACCCGCTCGATGACGGTCGTCGGCGACCTGGCCCAGACCGGCGCGCTCAACGGGGTGCGGTCCTGGGAGTCGACGTTCCGCCCGTACGTGGCCGACCGGCTCCGGATCGAGACGCTGACCGTGAACTACCGGACGCCGGCCCAGCTGATGGAGCTGGCGACCGCGGTGCTGCGGCAGACCGGGCTGCACCAGCCGGCGCCGGTCTCGGCCCGGACGACCGAGTGGGACCCGGTGTTCACCGCGGTGCCGGACGTGCCGGACGCGGTGGCCGGGATCGTCCGGGACGAGCTCGACCTGGTCGGCGCCGGGACGCTCGGCGTGATCACCCCGCATTCGCTGCTCGACCGGGTGCGCAAGGCCGTCGACGGCGTGCTCGCCGACCGGGTCGCGGTGCTGACCGTGCCGCAGGCCAAGGGCCTCGAGTTCGACGGGGTCGTGCTGGTGGAGCCGGCCGCGATCGCGTCCGAGTCGGTGCGCGGCCGCAACGACCTCTACGTCGCGATCACCCGGGCGACCCAGCGGCTGCACGTGCTGCACGCGTCGCCGCTACCGCCCGGCCTCGAGCAGGGCTAGCGCCTCCTCGCACCAGCCGACCAGGTGGGCCAGCACCAGCCCGCGCTGCCGGTAGAGCTGCTCGGCGTCGGCGACCTCGTGGTACGCGCGATGCTCGGTCGCGGACGCCCGCGCGAGCATCCCCGGCAACAGCCAGACGTACTTGACGCAGGACGCGACGATCCCGAGCCGGACCTCGCTTCGGTCGCCCGACCGGCCGGCCTCGCGCAGCCCGGCCAGATAGGCCGCGGTCACCGCCGCGTCCAGCTCGGCGATCCGCTCGCCCGGCCAGAACAGGTCGAAGGCGGCGTCCGGGATGTGGTTGCCGGCGTCCTCGCCGATCGCCCCGTCGCCGGCGAACGCCCAGTCCAGCAGGACGGTCCGGCCGTCCGGGCGGGCGATCTCGTTGCTCACCCAGGCGTCGAGGTGGGCGAACGTGCGCGGCAGCCGTTCCATCGTGGCCAGCAGCCGCTCCCGGTGCGCCAGCAGCCGGGCCCAACCCGTCCGCAGCCCTGGTGGCCAGCAGTCCCGGACCAGCGGCTGGTCCCAGGCGCGGTCGTCGTCGACCAGCTCGTACGGGGCGGGCCTGCTGGCCGCGTAGTCCCGCAGGAAGTGCCGGGAGGTCCAGGGCGCGTCCAGCGGGCCGCGCGCCTGCCACCGGCCCAGCGCGGACGCGAACCGCTCGTGCTCGGCGAGGGTGAACTCGGTGCCCGGCCGGCCGGACACGTCCTCCAGCCACAGCACCCGCCCGTCCTCGATCTCGGCGGCGGGCAGGTCGAGCCCGGTGTCGCGCAACCCCGCCCGGACCGCGGGCGAGCCGTAGACCTCGGCCTCGCGGCGCCAGTAGTTCCAGTGCCGCGGGTCGTCCGAGCCGGCCCACGGGCCGGTGTCGGCCGCATCGGGCCGGCGCAGCTCCTTGCGTACCCGGGTGGTTCCGTCGGCGAGGTGCACCCGCTCGACCGACGCGGTGACCGCATTGAGCGGGTTGTGCCGCAGCGCCTCCCGCCGGGTCACGAACGCTCCCGCGGCACGGTCATCAGCTGAGTATCGGGCTGGGCCGGCGACCGGGGCCGGCCGCCGTACGCTAGAGCCATGGCGGAAGAGGGTTTCAGTGCTTGATCCGGCAGGGCTGTACGAGCTGGCCGCTGAGCTGCCGGAGCTCGACCGGCCGGTCCTGGTCGTGGCGATGACCGGGTTCGTCGACGCGGCCGGCGCCACCAAGCTGGCCGCCGACCACCTGCGCGGGGACGGCGACCCGGTGGACGTGGCGACCTTCGACGTCGACCAGCTCTACGACTACCGGGCCCGGCGGCCGGCGATGCTGTTCGTCGAGGACCACTGGGAGGCGTACGAGACCCCGCAGATCCGGATCCAGGCGCTGACCGACACCGCCGGCACCCGGTTCCTCATGCTCGACGGCCCGGAGCCGGACGTGCAGTGGGAGCGGTTCGTCGCCGCGGTCGAGCAGCTCTGCCGCCGGCTGGACGTGCGGGTCTCGGTCGGGTTCAACTCGATCCCGATGGCGGTGCCGCACACCCGGCCGCTGGGGGTCACCGCGCATGCCAGCCGCCGCGAGCTGATCTCGGACTACCAGCCCTGGTTGCAGCGGGTGCAGGTGCCCGGCAGCGCGGTGCACCTGCTCGAATACCGGCTCGGCTCGGCCGGGCGCGACTCGATGGGCTTCTCCGTGCACGTGCCGCACTACCTGGCCCAGACCGACTACCCGGCCGCCGCGCAGACGTTGCTCGAGGCGGTGTCCCGGGCGACCGGGCTCGAGCTGGTCGGCGAGTCGCTGACGGTCGCCGCGGCCGAGGTGCGGGCCGACGTGGACGGGCAGGTCGAGCGCTCGGAGGAGGTCGCGAGCGTCGTCCGCGCGCTGGAGGAGCAGTACGACGCGTACGTGGCCGGCCGCGGGGAGAACCTGCTCGCCTCCGGCACCGGCCCGCTGCCGACCGCCGACGAGCTCGGCGCCGAGCTGGAGCGCTTCCTCGCCGAGCAGACCGATCGCCCCGACCAGCAGTAGCGCGGCGCGGTGGGCTTGGTCGAGCGGGTCGACCGCTTCCAACGTCGCCATCCGGCGGCCGGTTACCCGCTGGCGGTCGCCTACAAGTTCTTCGACGACCAGGGCAACTACCTGACCGCCATGATCACGTACTACGCCTTCCTGTCCGTGTTCCCGCTGCTGCTCCTGCTCATCTCGATCCTCGGCTTCACCCTCCACAACGACCCGGACCTGCAGGCCCGGGTGCTGGACTCGGCGCTGAGCCGGCTGCCGGTGATCGGCCAGCAGATCGCCGACAACGTGCAGTCGCTGCGCGGCAACACGCTCGCCGTGGTCGTCGGTGCGCTCGGCGGCGTGTACGGCAGCCTCGGTGTGGTCCAGGCGGCGCAGAACGCGTTCAACAAGGTCTGGGCGGTGCCCCGCAGCTCGCGGCCGAACCCGGTCATGGCCCGGTTGCTCAGCCTGTCGATGCTGGTGGCGCTCGGCATCGGGCTGGTCGTATCCACCGCGCTGTCCGCGCTGTCCGCGGTCGCCAGCCAGATCGGCGGCTCCGAACTGGGCATCGGCCTGCGGGCACTGCTCGCGCTCGCGGCGGTGGTGCTCAACGTGGCCCTGCTGGCATTCGCGTTCCGATTGCTGACCGCCCAGTCGGCCGGCACCCGTCGGGTGCTGCCCGGAGCGGTCGCCGCGGCAGTGATCTGGCAGCTGCTGCAGGTCCTGGGCACGTATTACTTCGGGCACACCTTGCGTAACAGCAGCGCGACATATGGGTTGTTCGGTGTCGTGCTCGGCCTGATGGTGTGGCTCTACCTGTCAGCGTTCGCGGTCGTCCTCGGCGCTGAGATCAACTCGGTGCGGGACCGGCGGCTGTGGCCGCGCAGCCTGCTCACGCCGTTCACGGACGACGTCCAACTTACCCGCGGCGACCGCAAGGCCTACGCGTCGTACGCGCAGACCGAGCAGCACAAGGGCTTCGAGACCGTCGACGTCGACTTCGACCAGCCCGCCCAGGACGGGAGCGAGCAGACCACGGACGAGAGCCAGCCGGCCACGGACGACGGGGAGCGAACGACGGACGAGAGCCGGCCGGCCCCGGACGGGAGCGACCGGTAGAGCCGGCCGGGGGAGAAGGCGACGCCCGCACAGTGCTTCCCCCGAGGCGTGCGGCCGGCGTGGCGGGTCCACATCGGAGGGCGTCCCGGGTCGTCCCCCCGGGGGCCCCCGTTTCCCTCAGCAGCACCCACATCCGGCGAGCCGTGCCAACCGCGGCGGGCGTCGCTCCCCGAGCTAGCCTGCCCCGTGGGAGCGATCACCGCGTGGGTCCGCAGACCCGCAGTTAGCGGCCGTCCGGCCCTGACTTAATGCCGGCGCGGGCCAGCGCGACCAGCCCGGCGCGGTTGGACGCGCCGGTCTTCGCGACCAGGTTGGCCACGTGTGTCTCGATCGTCCGCGGGGAGAGCACCAGCCGCTGTGCGATCGCGGTGTTGGTCAGCCCCTCGCCCATCAACTGCAGCACGTCGACCTCGCGGCTGGTCACCCCGACCGCGCGCAGCGCCGAGGGCACCGGCGTGTCGCCGCGGCCGGGCCTGGGCACGGGGGCGCCGGCCCGCCGCAGCACCTCGCGGCAGCGGCTGGCCAGCCTGGTCTCGCCGCGGCCGGCGAAGACCGGCAGCGCCTCCCGGGCCCAGCCGACCGGGTCGCCCCAGTGGTCGCTGAGGGCGGAGTCGGCGACCAGCAGCCGGACCCGGTGCTGCCACCAGGGCAGCGCGGCCATCGCCCGGTCGGCCTCGAGCAGCTCGCGGTCGGCCTCCCGGTGCCGGCTGCGCCGGCCGCAGGCGACTGCCTCGGCGTACCCGAGCAGGGACGCGTTCTCCCAGTTCACCGACCAGGGCCTGGCCTCCGCCCTGGCCGCGTCGCCGTCCGGGCCGGCCAGCGTGCGGACCAGGGCCCACAGGCCGCGGATCGGCGTCGCGGCGGTGCTCGGGCTGCGCCTCAGGTAGTCGGCCGCCTTGTCCAGGCTCTCCAGCAGCCGGGGCAGGTCGTCGGCGAGCAGCGCGTCGTGCGCCCGGATCTGGCCCCACACCGCGGCGTTGATGTCAAGGTCTTCCGGGGCCAGCGCGAGGGCCTGGGCGGTGCACCGCTCGGCCTCCTCGCGGTCGCCGAGCTCGATGTGCGCGATGGCCTGGAAGCAGATCGCGGTCGCGTGCACGCGATCGGCGCGCAGCCGGCGGGCCAGGTCGGCGCAGCGGCGGGCGTGCTCCAGCCCGCGGGCCGGGTCGCCGTGCAGCAGCCCGGCGGCGATCTGCAGGTCGAGCGTCGCGGCCTTGCCGAGCACGCCGGCCTCCTCGGCCAGCTGCCGGGCCCGCTCCAGCCGTGCGGTCGAGCCGTCCTGGAGCAGGTCGACGGTGCCGAGCTCGTGCAGCGCGGAGACCCGGCTGGTCGGCAGGTCGTGCTCGCGGGCGAGCGCCTCGGCGGCCGCGAACGCGTCCCTGGCCCTGGCCGCGTCGTCGATCCGCGCGACCCGCCCGATCACCTCCAGCGCCTGGCAGGCGACCGGCCACAGCTCCCGGTCCTGGGCCGCGCGCAGCGTCGTCAGGGCGATCTCCCTGGCCCGCTCCGGCTCGCCGCGCGCGTATGCCAGCCGGGCGACGAGCACGCTCAGCCGCGGGTCGCCGTCGTCCGGGATCGCGGACAGGTACGCCGCGGCCACGTCCCAGCGCTCGGCCTCCGCGCCGACCTCGGCCAGCACCAGCCGGACGCTCTCGTCGCCGTCCCGCAGCAGCCGCTCGCCCAGGGCCAGCGACCGCTCGGCGTCGCCCTTGAGGACCAGCACGGTCAGCAGCTCCCGCTCGGCCCGGGTGATCAGCTCCGGCGCGGTGGCCAGGTCGGCCGCCCGGCACAGCAGCAGGTCGGCCGAAGCGAGCGCGCCCTGCCGGGCCGCCTCGGTGCCGGCCGCGACCGACAGCTCGGCCGCCCGCTCGTTCTCGCCGGCCGCCGCCCGCAGCCCCGCCGCGAGCGCGTACGCCTCCGGGTCGCGGCGCTCGACGATCTCCGCGGCGGCGTGGGCCAGCGCCCGCCGCTCCGGCGGCAGCAGGTCGTCCCGGATCGCCTCGCCGGTCAGCGCGTGCCGGAACTCGAACGTGTCGCCCTCGCCGGCCCGGATCAACCCGGACCGCACCCCGGCCCGCAGCGCGGCCATCACCTCGGCCTCGGGCAGCGCGGTCACCTCGGGCAGCAGCCGCCAGTCGAACCGGCGGCCGAGCACGGCCGCGGCCTGCAGCACCGACCGGGCGGCCGGGTCGAGGTCCTCCACCCGGCGCCGTACGGTCGCCGCGAACGTCCGCGGCACCGCCGGCGTGAGCGGGCCGACCAGCCGGCCGGCCTGGTCGAGCGCGCCGACGGAGCGCAGCCCGGTCAGCAGCTCCTCGATGAGCAGCGGCAGGCCGTCGGCGTTGTCCCGGATGAACGCCACGACCTCCTCGGGCGGCCGGGCGGCCAGGCACACCTCGACCAGCTCCCGGACGTCGTCGTCGTCCAGCCGTTCGAGGCTCACCTCGCCGGCGTTGGTCGCGGTGACCAGCTCGAGCAGCGGCTCCGGCGGCGCGACCTCGGCCCTGGTGGTCACGACCAGCATCAGGGGGCTCGACTCCGCCGCGTGGGCCAGGTAGGTCAGCACGGTCAGCGTGTCCGGGTCGACCCAGTGCAGGTCCTCCAGCACGAGCAGGGTGCCGGCGCCGGCGGACCGGTGCGCGAGCGCGCCGAGCAGCCGCAGCACCGCCTCGCCGAGCACGGCCCCGCCGCGCGCGTCGGCCCGCCCGCCGGGTACCGCGGCGTCCGGCAGCATCGCCGCGAGCACCGGCAGGTAGGGCTGCAGGGTCTCGTCGTCGGGCAGCCCGCGGTCGCGCAGCGCGCCGCCGAACGCCTCGACCAGCGGCCGGTACGGCTCGCCGTCCGGCACCGCCCGCCCGACCAGCACCGACACGCCGGAGCGCTCGGCGCCGGCGGCGAACTCGCGAACCAGCCGCGACTTGCCCACCCCGGCCTCGCCCGAGACCAGCACCAGGCGGCCGGTGCCGGTCGCGCGGAGCTCGGCCAGCCGCTCCCGCAGATCGGCCAGCTCCCCGGTGCGGCCGACCATCCGCCCGGCAGCCGCCTGCAACGGGCCGGCCATCACCGGTCCGGTCCGATCCGGGACCGGGGCGACATGCGCGCAGACCTCCTGTTGCACCCCCGACGCGGCGCTCACCTTAACCTCCGGGGAACTTGTCGGCACCTTGATGTTCGCTCCGGTGGGGCCTCGCGTAAGCCGGCGTCACTCGTACACGTATTTCCTGGGTCCTGGAAAGACGTACGAGAGGCCGTCACGCAGGCGGTCCCGCCAGTTCTCCCAGGAGTGCCCGTCCCGGGACTCGATGTAACGCACCCGCATGCCCGTCTCGGTGAAGACCGGGACCATCGAACGGTTCCGGACGATCAGCGGCTCGTACACACCGCAGCTGACGAAGACCTTGTCCGCGACCGCCCGCGGCCGGGCCCGGTAGCGGTTGGTGAACCGGACCACCGGGTCGAACACCGACCCGCCGCCGTGGTCCGAGCCGATGTCGGTGAACACGAACGAGCCGGACTGCAGCAGCAGCGACCCGTACGTGGCCGGGTGTCGGTACGCGACCGACAGCGAGGCGACCGCGCCGAACGAGGCGCCCATCAGGCAGCGCCCGGCCGGCTGCGCGGTCAGCGGGAACCGCCGTTCCAGGTAGGGCAGCAGCTCGCCGGTGACGAACCGGGCATGCGCGGTCGAGTCGGCGTACTCGACCGTGCGCTCGCCCGGATGCAGGAAGGCGGCCACCAGCTCGGCCACCTCGGTCCGGTGCAGCAGGTTGTCCAGCACGGTCTTCGCCGCCGCGTACTGCAGGTAGTCGGGGCCGTCGTGCACGACCAGCAGCGGGTATGCGGTGGTGCGGCGGAACCGGGCCGGCAGGTAGAGGGTCACCCTGGCGTCCCGGTGCAGCGCCCGGCTCGGCACGGTCAGCTCGATCAGCTCGCCCGGCCTGGTCTCGGGGTCGGGCCGGGCCCACTCCGGGTCGACGTATCCGGTCGCGAACACGACGCTGGACGAGCCGACCGGGGAGTGCGATCGGTGCGGGTTGAGCGGGTCGTTGATCCGCTCGAACGTCTCGCCGCGGCGGATCTCCAGCTGGTATTCGACCCGCGAGCCCTCGGGCAGCTCCAGCACCACCGACCACAGGTCGACGCCGCGCAGCCGGCGCAGCGGGAGCGGGTCGGGCAGGCCGGTGACCCGGTGCCGTACCCAGACCTCGTCGGCCTCGCCGCGGAACAGGAACGTGCAGTGCCGGCCCTCGACGATCGGCACCGGCGACCGCTGCAGGAAGCGGTCGACGGTCGCCGTGTCCAGTGGGCGGCGCTCCTTGAGCCGGTTGATCGCCAGCCGGCGGGTGGCGGTGGTCACGACAGCCGGCCGTCGGGGCCGATGACCTTGGCAGCGGCCAGCGTCCCGCCGTCGTCGAGCACCACGCAGCGGGCCGGGGCGAACCGGCGGGCCAGCGCGCCCAGCCGGACCGGGTCGTCCACCGGCAACCGCCGGCGTGCGTGCGGCAGCAGCACGGTGTCCGGGACCAGGCCGAGCCCGGGCGCGTACGTCTCGGCCCGGCCGTCGGTGAACAGCACCACCCGGTCGGTCAGCGCCATCGCGCCGGCCGACCAGGCCAGCACGTCCGCCGGCGGGGTGACGGCGAACAGCCGCAGCACGTGCAGCAGCACCGCGACGTGCCCGCCGGTGATCACCAGCACGCCGGCGCGGTCCAGCTCGGCCCTGACCTGGGCGCGGTGGCCGGCGACCACGTCCCGCTCGGCCGGGCGCCAGGCTGCCTCGAACTCGGCGCGGATGGTGGACATCCGATCGAGATGCCGTTCGTCGAGCAGCCGCAGCGCCGCCTCGGCGTCGGACTGGGCGCCGTCCCGGGTGCGCGGCCGGGTCGCCGTCCGCCGGATCGCGTCCATGGCCTGGTTCGCCCGTTCGACCTGCAGCGAGTACAGCTCCTGCAGCTCCTCGGCCACCGCCCGGTGGTTGACCTCGGCGTCGGCCAGCTCGCGGTCCCGGTCGAGCACGTCCAGCCAGCGCTCGTACAGGCGGAGGTTGACCGTGCCACCGCCGAGCAGGCGGTCGAGCTCCGCGTCGTCGGGCTCGCGGGCGCGCCAGCCGGCGGTGACCGTGGCCGCGACCGTGCCGGCCGGCAGCGGCGCCACTGTCGGCCGCCGCTGCGGGCCCAGGACGGTGATCGTCATCCCGGGTCGGGCTCGCTCATTCGGCGTGCACGTGCACGGTGCGGCCGACGTCGTCGAGCATCCCGTGCAGGACGTCGTAGTCGGGGTGCCGCATCCGCACGTACGCGTTGGCCATGTAGCCGGCCTCGACCGGCTGGGTCGGCGTGCCCGGCGGCGGCAGGTGCGCGTCGATCACCCACTCGCCCAGCCGGGCCTGCGCGTCGTCCACCCCCTCGATCCAGGTGATCGATCCGTCCCGGTCGGGGCGCAGCGCGACGATGCCGGCCGAGTAGCGCCGGGTCGGGAGGTGCCAGACGGTCTCGTGCACGATCGCGTCGGCCCAGGCCTGGTAGAGGTCGATCTCGTTGCCGGCGGAGTAGAGGTCCCAGGCGCCGACCCCGGGCGGGCGGCACCCGATCTCGGAGAACTTCAGCCCCTTCGGCCCGAAGAACCACTCCATGTGGGTCGCGGTGGTGCCGATGCCGAGCGCCTGGTTCACCCGCCGGCCGAGGTCGCGCAGCTGCTGGTAGTCCGGCTCCCGGTCGACCCGGTTCGTCGCGATGAACTGCGGCGAGATCCACCGGGTCCGCATCGCCTCCAGCACGTTCGGGAAGTAGTGGCTGACGAAGTCCAGCCGCGGCTCGCCGTGCACGGACAGCGTGTCGTAGAAGCCCTCGTGACCCTCGACGAACTCCTCGACCGCGATCGAGTCGGCGTGGCCGAGCCCGCCCAGCGCGGCGCTGAGCTCGTCGCGGGAGTCGACCTTGGTGGTGTCCAGCGCGCCGGCGCCGGTACGCGGCTTGAGGATCAGCGGGTAGCCGACCGCGTCGGCGAACGCGTAGATCTCGTCCACGTGCGCGGCGGCCGTGGAGGCCGCGGTCGGCACGCCGGCCTCCCGCAGCGCCTGCTTCATGGACGGCTTGTCCCGGCACAGCCAGGCCGTCCGGACGCTGGTGCCGGGGATCGTGCAGGCCTCCCGTACCTGTGCCACCGGCAGCGTGTGCGCCTCGATCGTGGTCTCCAGCCGGTCCACCCACAGCCGGGACTGCGCCCAGCGGACGAAGTCGGTCATGTGGCCGACGTTGGTCACGTTGTCGATCTGGTGATACTCGGACAGCCATCCGCGCAGCTCGTCGTCCAGCCACTCACCCGGCCGCTCGCCGATGCCGATGACGTACGCGCCGGTCGCAGCCAGCGCGCGGGCGAAGTTCCGCTGCGTGGGCGGGAACGCCGGCTCCACGAACACCACGTTCATGCCAGGACCCTATTGGGACCGGCCGTCCGGTGGGAGGCGCAGGATGGAGGGGTGTCGGTTCACCCGGATCAGCCGGAGGGCGCGGACCGGTCGGAGCTTGCGGGCGCGCCGGTCGGCCGGCGGGTGCTGCTGGGCGTGCTCGCCCTCGGCGGCCTGACCCTGGCGTTCGGCCGGACCCTGTCCGACGCCGAGCAGGCCGCGCTCGCCGTGGTCGGGCCGCGCGACCCGACCGGGCTGACGCAGCTGATCCCGGCCGGCGCCGGCTTCCGGTTCTACTCGGTGACCGCCTCGATCCCGCGCCGCGCGCCGGCCGACGTCCGGATCGCCGTCGCCGGCCTCGTCCGCCGGCCGCGGACCTGGTCGATGGCGGAGCTGGCGGCGCTGCCGCAGGCCAGGCTCGTCCGGGACTTCCAGTGCGTGACCGGCTGGCGGGTGCCGGCGGTGACCTGGTCCGGGGTCGCGCTGCCCGACCTGCTCGCCGCCGCCGAACCGCACCCGGAGGCCACCGCGGTCCGGTTCAGCTCGTACGACGGGTCCTACAGCGAGAGCCTCACGCTCGAGCAGGCCAGGCGCCGGGACGTGCTGGTCGCGACCGGGCTGCAGGGCAAGCCGGTCAGTGCCGCGCACGGCGGTCCGGTCCGGCTGGCCGTGCTGCCGATGTACGGCTACAAGTCGCTGAAGTGGCTGGACCGGATCGAGCTCACCCGCGACGTCGAGCCGGGCTACTGGGAGCACCGCGGCTACGACGTGGACGGCTGGGTCGGCCGCTCGAACGGGCGCAGCGATGAACCCACCTAGCATGTCCGGCCCGGCGCGACGCGCTGGACTCGTCCGGTTCGGGCCCGGGTCGCGGGCGGTGCACCAGGCGACCGCGGTGCTCGGGCTGACCTGCCTGGCCACCGCGGCCGCGCTGTATCTGGAGCCGATCGCGGAGCTCGTCGGCCGGCGCGGGCTGGTCGTGCAGATCCACGTCTGGTCGGGCCTGGCGCTGCCGGTGCCGGTCCTGCTCGGCCTGGCGTCGCGGGCGGTGCGGTCGGACTACCGGCTGCTCAACCGGTGGACCAGGGTCGACCTGGAGTGGCTGCGGCGGCGCGACCGGCGCACCGCCGGCCTGCCGGTCGGCAAGTTCAACGCCGGGCAGAAGCTCAACGCGTCCTTGTCCGCCGGCGGCGGGCTGGTCCTGCTCGGCACCGGGATCGTGCTCGAGTACGGCCGGCGCTGGTCGCTCGACCTGCGCATCGGCGCCACTTTCCTGCACGACTGGGCGGCGTTCGCGGTGCTGCTGCTCGTCGTCGGGCACCTCTGGTTCGCGACCCACGACCAGGACGCGCTGCGCGGCATCCGTACCGGCCGGGTCCCGGTCCTCTGGGGGCTGCACGAGCACCCGGCCTGGGCCCGCGGGTTGCTCGGCGCGGCGGCGGGGCAGGAACCCGGCATGGATCCGGACCAGGAGCGGGTGCGGCACCGGGCTGACGAGCTGCTGCCGGAGGAGCGGGTCGCCGGCAGCGACGATCCCCAGGCGCAGGCGGCGGCGATCCTCGCCGACTCCGACGAGCGGGAGTACGACCCGCAGGCGGCGCCGGACACCGTGCTCGAGCGCCGCACGTCCGCGGAGGCGACCGATCCGCCGGAGTGACCCCCCGATCGGTGCTGATCCGTTCGACCGATCCGTGCTGAGATGAGCGCGTGCGGATCGCCCTGTTCCTGACCTGCCTGGTCGATGCCGTCGCGCCGGCCGCCGGGCGGGCCACGGTCGAGGTGCTGGAGCGGCTCGGGCACGAGGTGGTGTTCCCGCCGGGGCAGACCTGTTGCGGGCAGATGCACATCAACACCGGCTACCCGGACCAGGCGCTGCCACTGGTACGCCGGCACGTGGCGACGTTCGAGCCGTACGAGGCGGTGGTCGCGCCGTCCGGCTCCTGCGTCGGGTCGGTGCGCCACCAGCACGCCGCGGTCGCGCGTGCGCACGGCGACGACGCGCTGGCCGAGCGGGCGGCCGGGGTGGCCGCGAAGACGTACGAGCTGTCCGAGCTGCTGGTCGACGTGCTCGGCGTCACCGACGTGGGCGCGTCGTACCCGCACCGCGTCACCTACCACCCGACCTGCCACTCGCTGCGGATGTTGCGGGTCGGCGACAAGCCGCTGCGGTTGCTGCGGTCGGTCCGCGGCATCGACCTGGTCGAGCTGCCCGGTGCGGAGGAGTGCTGCGGGTTCGGCGGCACGTTCGCGGTGAAGAACGCGGACACCTCGACCGCGATGCTGGCCGACAAGATGCGCTCGGTGCTCGACACGAGGGCCGAGGTCTGCGCGGCCAGCGACTCCTCCTGCCTGCTGCACATCGGCGGCGGGCTGTCCCGGTTGCGAACCGGGGTGCGGACCGTGCACCTGGCCGAGATCCTGGCGTCCCGGGAGGGCCTGTGACATTCCTCGGCATGCCGCACGCGTCCGACACGACCCACCTGGCCGGCCGGCCGTTCCCGGTCGCGGCCCGGGCCGCGGTCGCCGACACCCAGCTGCGGCGGAACCTCGGCGCCGCGACCGCGACGATCCGGGCCAAGCGGGCCAGGGTGGTCGGCGAGGTGCCCGACTGGGCCGAGCTGCGGGCGGCCGGCGCGGCGATCAAGGACTCCGTGCTCGCCAGGCTCGACGAGCTGCTGGTGCAGCTGGAGGAGTCGGTCACCGCGCGGGGTGGGACCGTGCACTGGGCCCGGGACGCCGCCGAGGCGAACGCGATCGTCACCTCGCTGGTCCAGGCGACCGGCGCCGACGAGGTGGTCAAGGTCAAGTCGATGGCCACCCAGGAGATCGGGCTCAACGAGGCGCTCGAGGCCGCCGGGATCGCCGCTTGGGAGACCGACCTGGCCGAGCTGATCGTGCAGCTCGGGCACGACACGCCGTCGCACATCCTGGTGCCGGCGATCCACCGCAACCGGGCCGAGATCCGGGAGATCTTCCTGCGGGAGATGGGATCGGTGGGGCTGCCGGCGCCGGCCGACCTGACGTCGTCCCCGGCCGCGCTGGCCGAGGCCGCGCGCATGCACCTGCGGCAGAAGTTCCTGTCCGCTCGGGTGGCGATCTCCGGGGCGAACTTCGCGGTCGCGTCGACCGGGACGCTGTCGGTGGTGGAGTCCGAGGGCAACGGGCGGATGTGCATCACGCTGCCGCGGACCCTGATCACCGTGATGGGCATCGAGAAGCTGGTGCCGACCTGGGCCGACCTCGAGGTGTTCCTGCAGCTGCTGCCGCGGTCGTCGACCGGCGAGCGGATGAACCCGTACACGTCGATGTGGTCGGGGGCGGTGGAGGGGCAGGACTTCCACCTGGTGCTGCTGGACAACGGGCGCACGGCGGTGCTCGGGGATCCGGACGGGCGGGCGGCGCTGCGGTGCATCCGGTGCTCGGCCTGCCTCAACGTGTGCCCGGTGTACGAGCGGACCGGCGGGCACGCCTACGGGTCGGTGTATCCGGGGCCGATCGGGGCGGTGCTCTCGCCGCAGCTGACCGGGGTGGCGGACAACCCCACGCTGCCGTACGCGTCCTCGCTGTGCGGTGCCTGTTACGACGCCTGTCCGGTGGCGATCGACATCCCGACGATGCTCGTGCATCTGCGCTCGCAGGTGCCGCATCCGGTGGCGGAGCGGGCGGTCATGCGCTCGGTGGCATACGCGATGGGGTCGCCGCGCCGGTGGGCGGCCGCGTTGTCGGCTTCCCGCGCAGGGCGCCTCCTCGGCGGCCGCCGGGGCCGGATCCGCGCGATGCCGCCGCCGCTGTCCGGCTGGACCGCGAGCCGGGACCTTCCCGTACCTCCCGCCGAAGGCTTCCGCACCTGGTGGACCCGCACCCACACTCCTGAGTCCCCGGCGGGAGGCGACCGCGGTGGGTAGCGCGCGGGACGAGGTGCTGGGGCGGATCCGGCGGGCGCTCGCGGACCGTCCGGCCGCGCCGGAGGTGCCGCGGGCCTACCGGCGCGGCGGCGACCTTGACCAGGCGGCCCGGCTCGACCTGCTGGTGGACCGCCTGATCGACTACAAGGCCGCGGTCCGCCGCTGCTCCCCGGCGCAGCTGCCGGACACGCTCCGCGACGCCCTGTCCGCCCGGGGCGCATCCCGGATCGCCGTCCCGCCCGGCCTGCCCTGGGACCTGCCCGGCGCCGTCACCGACGACGGCCTGACCGCGGCCGACGTCGACCGGCTCGACGGCGTGGTGACCGCCTGCGCGGTCGCGGTCGCCGAGACCGGCACGATCGTCCTCGACTCCTCGCCCGACCAGGGCCGGCGGATGATCACGCTGGTGCCCGACTACCACCTCTGCGTGGTCCGCGCCGACCAGGTCGTCCAGACCGTGCCGGAGGCGGTCGCCCGGCTCGACCCCGACCGGCCGCTGACCTGGATCAGCGGCCCGTCCGCCACCAGCGACATCGAGCTGAACCGGGTCGAGGGCGTGCACGGCCCCCGCACGCTCGAGGTCGTCCTCGTCAGCTAGAGGCCGCGCGGTTACCGGGGGCCCGGGTTACCGGGGCCGCGCGGTTACCGGGGGCCGCGGGGTTACCGGGGCCGCGGGGTTACCGGGGGCGCGGGGTTACCGGGGCCGCGCGGTTACCGGGGCCCGGGTTACCGGGTGGGCACGCAGAACTCGTTGCCCTCCGGGTCGGTGAGCACGGCCCACTTCGTGTAGGGCCCCTCCTCGCCGCGCCCGATCTCCGTCGCGCCGCGGGCGACCAGGTCGGCGATCTGCTTCTCCGGGTCGTCGGCGACCGGCCGCAGGTCGATGTGCAGCCTGTTCTTGATCGTCTTCGGCTCGGGCACGAGCTGGAACAGGATGCGTGGCCGGCCGCTCTCCCTGCCGTCCGGGTGGTTGATGGCGGCGCCGGTCTTCCAGTGCAGCTTCCCTTTGTGCACCACGGTGTCGTCGTCGGAGGCGAATCCCTCCTTGATCATCCGGCGGATGAAGTCTTCGTCGGTGCCCTCCGCTTCCCAGCCGAGGGTGTCGGCCCACCAGTCGGCCAGCGTGTGCGGGTCGGCGCAGTCGATGACGAGCTGGAAGTCGAGTGCCATGCGGGGACCGTAGTGGCTGGGTCCGACAGTTCACGCCGGGCTGACCGGGGCGGCCGGAGGATGGTCTGGTGCTGTCCGCGCTGCCGCCCGTACGCCGCCGGATGCTGCTCGGCATCCTGGCGGTGCTGGTCGCGGGCGCGGTCGCCGCGGTGATCCTGGTCGTGGTCAACCGCCCCGGGTCGTCGGACGCGGCGGGTCCGGTGCGGCAGGACGATCCGGGGCCGGTGCTGCTGGTGCCCGGCTACGGCGGGTCGACCTCGGCGCTCGATGTGCTGGCCGCGCGGCTGCGGTCGGCCGGCCGGCAGGCGACGGTCGTCCGGCTGCCCGGCGACGGCACCGGCGCGCTGCGCGACCAGGCCGAGGTCCTGGACCGGGCGGCCCGGTCGGCGATCGCCGCCGGCGCGCCGTCGGTGGACGTGGTCGGCTACTCGGCCGGCGGGGTGGTGGCCCGGCTGTGGGCCGAGGAGGACGGCGGCGCCGGCATCGCGCGCCGCATCGTCACGCTCGGCTCGCCGCACCACGGCACCGACCTCGCCTCCTTGGCGGGATCGCTGCTGCCGGGCCAGTGCCCGACCGCGTGCGCCGAGCTCGCCCCGAACAGCGACCTGCTCACCCGGCTCAACGCCCGGACGATGCCGGCCGGGCCGGTGTGGGTCTCGGTCTGGACCGAGCAGGACCAGGTCGTCACCCCGCCGGACTCCGCCCGCCTCGACGGCGCCGTCAACATCCCGGTCCAGTCGATCTGCGCCGGCGCGCAGCTGGACCACGGCAACCTCCCCCGCGACCCGGTCGTCCAGTCCCTCGTCCTCACCGCGCTGGCTCCCGCCCGCCCCACCGCCCCCACAACCTGCCCCACCCCCTGACGGCGCCGGCGGTATCAGGCGAGGGGGAGGCCGACGGCGTCGGCGGCGATGGCCTGCGCCTTGTCGCAGGTGACCACGGAGACGGGGTCCCCTGCGGCGAGCTCGACCGCCTCGGTGAGGGCGACCGCGAGGTGGATCGCATCCAGGGCGCGGAGCGGATGCTCGCGCACCAGCCGGCGGGCGAGCGGGAACGCGGTGCCCGTGTCCAGGTCGAGCAGGGTGACCGGGCCGTTCTCCCGGCAGTCCGCGTCGAACCGGTCGAGCAGCACCCGCGGACGGCGCAGGCGCCCGGCGCGACCGGCCGCAGCCACCGCACTGGCGAACTCGACCCTGGTCAGCACGCTCGTGACGACCGGCACGTCTCCGTCGAGCAGCTGGCGGCGCAGCTGGGCATGGTGTGGCTCACCGGACACGTACGCACGAACGAGCGCACTGGTATCGGCGTAGTAGACGCCGGTGGTCACCGGCCGGACCGCTCGTCGGCCAACGCCTCGCTCACCGCCGTGCCTGCGTCGGCGCCCGCCGCCTCGACGTCCGCCCAGCTCGGAGTCTCGTCCGGCGCCGGGGGCACCACCCGCCGACCGGCTGCCTCGGCCCGGCGGCGCACGGCCTCCCGCTTCGAGGTCGCACCGACGGCCGTCGTGAGTGCGTCCACGACGAACGCGTTGACCGACATCCCCCTGGCCGCCGCGGCTTCCTTGAGCTGCACGTGCAGCTCGTCCTCGACCCGGGTGATCACCTGCCGCACACCGCCATGCTATCAAGCGGTTCCGGCTGATAGCAGTGCCGGCGGTCAGGACTTGATGTCCTTGGTGCTGAAGTTGGCCCAGGCGGCGCCGAGGAGGACGGCGACGTAGAGGGACTGGAGGCCTACGCCGCGGACGATGTCGCGCCAGAGGATGGGTTGTCGGAACAGGTCGACGAACGCCAGCCAGTAGCGGGTCGGCAGGTACGGGCGGATCGAGTCGGCGGCGTCGAGCGTGAGCAGGAGCGACGACGCGACCAGGAACGCCAGGGCGCCCATCGCGGCGGCGAGTGGGGAATCGGTGAGCGTCGACAGGAACACCGCCATCGCGGCGACGCCGAGCATCGAGAAGGCCACGTACGCCATCGCCAGCAGGGTGCGCAGCGCGGCCTGGTGTGGGCTCAGCGGCTCGCCCGAGACCGAGACGATGTTCCCGCCGGCGAGCTGGCCGGTGCCGAACAGCGACGTGCCGACGAAGTATCCGGTCACCACGACCACGACCACCGCCATCGCCACGAACACCAGCACCGTGACGAGCTTCGCGACGAGAAGGCGGGTGCGGCCGGCCGGCCGGGCGAGCAGGTAGCGCAGCGTCCCGGCCTGCGCCTCGCCGGCGATCGAGTCGCCGGACACGATCGCCACCGAGACGGGCAGGAACAGCGGCAGCACGATCGCCAGGGCCGCCGCGGGGAACAGCACCCCGTTGTTGAGCACGGCCGACAGGAACGCCGGCCCGGTGCCCGGTCGTGGGCCGACGTCGGTGAGCGCCAGCAGGAACGCCACCAGCGTGGGCAGCGCGTCGATGAGCGCGATCACCACCCAGGTCCGCGGGCGGCGCAGCATCTTCATCAGCTCGACGCCGATCACGCGGACTCCTCCGAGCGCGCCTCAGGTTGATCCGACCCCGCCCGATCCGCCGCTGACCCACCCGGATCCACCTCGGCATCGTCCGGCGGCTGGGCGGAGTCGGAGGGGGACGGCTGCCAGCCGGGTCCCGGCTGGGACCGCCCGTCCGGCGGCTGGGCGGAGCCGGAGCGGGACGGCTGCGAGCCGAGTCCGGGCTGTGACTGCCCGGGCCTACGGTCGTCCGGCGCCGGACGGACGGGCTCCGGCCGGGCTGGCTCGGAGCGGGCTGGCTCGGAGCGGGTGGGCAGCGGCACGGGTGGTCCGGCCGGCGGTCGATCCCAGGCCGAGTCGTCGGTGGCGAGGACCTCGGCCCGGGGACCCACCGTCGGCGGGACCGCAGCGTCCACCCGGTCCGAGCTGCCGGTGGTCGCCGCCAGCACGACCTCTTCCAGCGTCCGCCGCTGCTCGGTGAGCTCGGTGATCCGGATCCCGTGCCCGACCAGCCGCGCGTTCAGCTCGGCCGGGTCGGTCGCGCGCACCACGAGCCGGTCGCCGGACCGCTCCCGCAGGTCGCCGTCGAGCACGCCGACGGCCCACTCCGGGTCGGGCGTGCGCAGCACCACCGACCCGGTCGGCGCCCGCAGGGCGGCCAGCGAGTCCTGCAGCACCAGCCGGCCCCGGTCGACCACGCCGACCCGCTTGCACAGATGCTCTACCTCGGCGAGCAGGTGGCTGGACAGGAAGATCGTCGTACCGGCCGACGCGTTGAGGTCGAGCAGCAGCCGGCGGATCTCCTGGATGCCGCGCGGGTCGAGGCCGTTGGTCGGCTCGTCCAGGATGAGCAGGTCCGGCTTGCGCAGCAGAGCCGCGGCGATGCCGAGCCGCTGCCGCATGCCCAGCGAGTAAGCCTTGACCGGGCGGCGGCCGACGCCGGCCAGGCCGACCTGCTCCAGCGCCTGGTCGATGCGCGCCCGCCGGGTCCGCCGCGATCCGCCCGGCCCGGCCGCGTCCATGATCGACAGGTTTGCCCGCGCGCCCAGGTGCCCGTACGCGGCCGGCGCCTCGACCAGCGCCCCGACCCGGTGCAGCACGGACCGCGCGTGCTTGGGTATCCGGGCGCCGAGCACCTCGACCGTTCCGGCGGTGGGCAGCACCAGCCCGAGCAGCATCCGTACGGTCGTGGTCTTGCCGGAGCCGTTCGGGCCGAGGAAGCCGTAGATGTCGCCGGGCGGGACGTCCAGCTCGATCCCGTCCACCGCGGTGACCGATCCGTACCGCTTGGTCAGCCCGACGGTCCGGATGGCGGCCGGGCCGGTCACCGGCCCGGCCGGCACCCGGCCGGACGGCGGCGGGGTCGCCGTCACCGGGGCCGCTCCGCCGGGGGCTGGGTCCGCAGCTGCGTGGCCGCCGCGTCCAGGGTCTGCGCGGTCACCGTGCCGGTGATCAACCAGCTGCGCCGGTCGCGGGAGTCGGTCAACAGCAGCGACAGCGGCCCGACCGCGATCCGTATGCCCTCGGGAGTCGCGGTCGCCCCCGGTGTCTTCGCCAGCTGGTCGCGCAGCGGACGGGAGATCCGCCCCGGCAGGGGCACCGCGACCAGCAGCGTGAGCCCTGATCCGTAGGTGCCGACCGAGCCGAGGCCGATGATCCCCGGCCGGCCGGGCAGCCCGGCCAGCGTCGCCGGCGGGGTCACCGGGGCGAACACGTTGATCGCGGCGGCCAGGTCGGGGTTGGTCTCGCCGCGGATCCGGTCCGGCTCGGCCGGGGTGAACCGGGTGTCGGACGGCGGCGGCGTCCGGGCGGAGAAGTCGAGGAAGGCGGTCTCCAGCACCGGCCGCGGGGTGTCCTTCCCGTAGATCTCGACCCGCAGCGCGAGCCCGGTGGCCGGGTCGACCCAGACGTCGACCCGGTCGATCGTGGTGCCGTTGTCGGACGGCCGCAGCCGGAGCCCGGCCGCGTCCCGGCCGGCCACCCGCCGGCTCGGGATGCGGGACACGTCCGCGGCTCTGGCCTCGGAGAGCAGCCGGCGGGCCAGCGCGGCCGGCTCGACGTCGGAGACGCGGGGGAGCCGGACCGTGGGCTCGCTGGTGCGGACGATCGTGTCCTGCTCGTAGTCCCAGCTCCAGATCCCGCTGGCGTCCCGGTACGTCCCGGCCTCGCCGGTGGTCTGCACGGCGTCCACCCGCCAGTCCTCGTCGCTGCGCCACCAGGACCGGATCCGGGTGCGGTCGCCGAGCAGGCTGGTCAGCGCGGTGAAGTCGGCGGTCAGCGGCAGCTGGAGGCCGCCGACGGACTCGGCGTAGCCGGAGTGCCCGACCGAGCCGGACGCCTTCACCCTGGCCAGCAGGTCGGTCGCGGACAGGTCGCTGGAGCGGGCCGGCAGCGCGCCGATCACCGTGGGAAGCGACACGAGCACGGCGACTGCGAGGGCGACGACCGCCCACCGCCAGCTCGCCCCGCGCACATCCTCACCGTACGTCGGGCGGCCGTGGGCCGTTCAGCGGAAACGGGCTAGCCGAACTCGTCGCCCAGCGCCGCCCGCAGCAGCGTCTCGCGGTCGGCGATCTTGACCCTGGCGCAGTCCCGGGCCGCCCCGAGCGCCCTCTCGGCCGCGTCGATCGCCTCCCAGCCGGACCAGTCGACCGCTCGCACCTTCCGCTCCCGCAGCAGTTCGACGATCGCGTCCGGGTCACGCTCCGGTGCCCGTGGCAGCCGGTCGGCGTCGGCCAGCAGGGCGGTGACGGTCTCGGTCGCGTCCGGCTTGTTGGTGCCGATGATCCCGGTGGGGCCGCGCTTGAGCCAGCCGGCGACGTACAGGCCGGGCATCGGCGCGCCGTCGAGCAGCACCCGGCCGCCGTCGTGCGGGACGGTGCCGGTCTCCGGGTCCAGCGGCAGCCCGGCCGGGGGCACCACCCGGTAGCCGACCGAGCGCAGCACCAGCTGGGCCGGGAAGTCGAGGATCGAGCCGGTGCCGACCAGCCGGCCGTTCTCCAGCCTGGTCCGCTCGGCCCGGAAGCCGGTCACGGCCGCCGAGCCGAGCACCTCGACCGGGCGCAGCCAGAACTTGATCCGCAGCCGCCGCGGCCGGCCCTCCGGCGTGCGGGTGGACCACTCGCGCAGCACCTCGAGGTTGGCCCGCAGCGTCCGGTCGGCCGCGACGTCGGCCTCCTCCTGCTCGGTGAGCTCGAGGTCGGCCGGGTCGACGATGATGTCCGACCCGGAGATCTCGCCGAGCTCGCGCAGCTCCTTCGTGGTGAACCGGGCGTACGCCGGTCCGCGCCGGCCGAGCATGGTGACCTCGGTGACCGCGCTGGCGGCGAGCACGTCGAGCACGTGCCCGGGCACGTCGGTGCCGGCCATCACGTCAGCCTTCTTGGTCAGCACCCTGGCCACGTCGACGGCGACGTTGCCGACGCCGATCACCACGGCGTGCGTGGCCTGCAGGGTGAACAGGTCGAGCTCCGCGTCCGGATGCCCGGAATACCAGGCGACGAACTCGGTGGCGGAGAAGCTGCCCGGCAGGTCCTCGCCCGGCACGCCGAGGCGCCGGTCGACCGCGGCGCCGGTGGCGAACACGACCGCGTCGTAGTAGGTCATCAGCTCGTCGCGGGCGATGTCGGCGCCGACCTCGACGTTGCCGAGGAAGCGTACGGCCGGGTCCTCCAGGATCCGCCGCAGCGCGACGTCCACCGACTTCATCTTCACGTGGTCCGGGGCGACCCCGTAGCGCACCAGCCCGTACGGGGCGGGCAGTCGGTCGAGAACGTCGACCTCGACGTTCCCGGCGCGGCTGAGCGCTGCTGCCGCGTATACCCCGGCCGGACCGGAGCCGATCACCGCGACACGCAGACCCGACACGGCTCCTCCTTCCCGGCCGCTGGGGGCCGTCGACCTGCCCCACCGTATGCCGGTTGGGAGCCGCCGTCAGGAAGCGGTCAGCATAGGGATCACCGCAGCATCTTGCTCAGCTCGAACCAGACGGTCTTGCCGAGCCGGCGGGACGAGGAGCTCGCGCCCCACCGCGCCGCGAGCAGCTGGACGATCTGCAGCCCCCGGCCACCGATCTGGTCCGGCTCCGGGCGGGTCAGCTCGGGCAGCGCCGGGGAGCTGTCGGTCACCTCGACCCGCAACCGGTCCCGGTCCAGCCGCAGCGACAACCGCACGGGCGGGGTGCCGTGCAGGATCGCGTTCGTGACGAGCTCGCTGACCAGCAGCAGCGCGGTGTCGGTCATCTCCCGGTCGAGGCGCCAGAGGTCGGCGGCACGCGCCGTCGCCCGGCGGGCGAAGCTCGCACCCTCCGGGCCGTCCGGGAGCGTGACCTCCCTGTCCATCCGATGGCTCCCCGACTCGACGATCCTTCCCGGGCGCCGGGGTTCCGTCCGGTGCCGCACAGGACCTGTCTCCAGCGGGCGGGAACCGAAACGTCTTCTCGGTGGGTAGGGCCGGAAAAGTCGGAAAAGTACCCGCTCAGCCGGCGCTGGACTCGGCCCAGAGGTCGATGTCGGAGTCCGTCGCGTACCGGTCGATCTCGGCCAGCTCGGCGTCGGTGAGGTCGGTGTCGGTCAGCGCCGCGACGTTGTCCTCGAGCTGCGCGACGCTGCTCGCGCCGATGACCAGCGACGTCATCCGCGGGTCGCGCAGCGCCCAGACCAGGGCGAGCTCGGCCAGTGTCTGGCCGCGGCGGGCGGCGACCTCGTTGAGCGCGCGCACCCGGGACAGCCGCTCCTCGGTGAGCATGTCGGCGCTCATCGCGCCGCCGGTGGCGACCCGGGAGTCGGCCGGCACCCCGTTGAGGTAGCGGTTGGTGAGCAGGCCCTGCGCCAGCGGCGAGAACGCGATGCAGCCGACGCCGAGCTCCTCCAGCGTGTCGAGCAGGTGGTCGTGCTCGATCCAGCGGTTGAGCATCGAGTACGACGGCTGGTGGATCAGCAGCGGCGTACCGAGCTGGCGGAGGATCTCCGCGGCCTCCCGGGTCCGGTGCGAGTTGTACGAGGAGATCCCGACGTAGAGCGCCTTGCCGGCGCGCACCGCCGCGTCGAGCGCGCCCATCGTCTCCTCGAGCGGCGTGTCCGGGTCGAACCGGTGCGAGTAGAAGATGTCGACGTAGTCCAGCCCCATCCGGCCGAGCGACTGGTCCAGCGACGCGAGCAGATACTTGCGCGAGCCGTGGTCCCCGTACGGTCCCGGCCACATGTCGTAGCCAGCCTTGGTCGAGATCACCAGCTCGTCCCGGTACGGGCGCAGGTCGGTGGCAAGCAGCCGGCCGAAGTTCTCCTCGGCCGACCCGTACGGCGGGCCGTAGTTGTTGGCCAGGTCGAAGTGGGTGATGCCGAGGTCGAAGGCGCGCCGGACGATCGCCCGCTGGGTCTCGAACGGCCGTTCGCCGCCGAAGTTGTGCCACAGCCCGAGCGACAGCGGGGGCAGCAACAGGCCGCTGCGGCCGCAGCGGCGGTATCGGAGCGATTCGTAGCGGTTGTCCGCAGCCACGTACGTCACGGTTTGCCAACCTAGTGTCGGCCGGCGCGAAGGGGCAGGTGTGGGGTGGCCGACCGCTCGGAAGCGCGGTCCCGGCCCGGTGCACCCGAACGGGTGGCCGGGTCGGGCCATCGGATCCCGCGACCAGGTAGAAAGAGCGCATGACGATGCGCGAGCGACCGCCTTTCCGCGGCGACCACGTCGGCAGCCTGCTGCGCCCCGCGCGCCTGCACCGGGCCCGGGCCGACCACGCCGCCGGCCGGATGTCCGACGAGGGATTGCGGACCGTGGAGGACGGGGCGATCCGCGACGTGGTGCGGATGCAGGAGTCGGTCGGGTTGCCGGCCGCCACGGACGGCGAGTTCCGCCGGGCCTCCTGGCACATGGACTTCATCTACCAGCTCGGCGGCGTGAGCCGGGCCCGTGACTCGATGCACGTACGGTTCCGCAACGAGCAGGGCGAGCTGGACTTCGCGCCGGCCGCGCTGCGGGTGGACGGGCCGATCCGGCTGGAGAAGCCGATCTTCGCCGACGCGTTCCGGTTCCTGCAGCAGACCGTGACGACCGCGGTGCCCAAGCTGACGATCCCGTCGCCGAGCATGGTCCACTACCGCGGCGGCCGGGCCTCGATCGACCCGTCGGTCTACCCGGACGAGGAGCAGTTCTGGACCGACCTGTCCGCGGCGTACGCGGCCGAGGTGGCGGCGCTGGCCGAGCTCGGCTGCACCTACCTGCAGCTGGACGACACCAGCCTCGCCTACCTCAACGACCCGCAGCAGCGGGCGATGCTGGCCGAGCGCGGCGACGACGCCGAGCACCAGCACCTGCGCAACATCAAGCAGATCAACGCGGCGATCGCGGACCGGCCGGAGTCGATGGCGGTCACCACGCACATGTGCCGGGGCAACTTCCGCTCGTCCTGGGTGGCCGAGGGCGGCTACGACTTCGTCGCCGAGGCGCTGTTCTCCGAGCTGGCCGTCGACGGCTTCTTCCTGGAGTTCGACGACGCGCGGTCGGGCAGCTTCGCGCCGCTGCGGTTCGTCCCGCCGGGCAAGGCCGTCGTGCTCGGACTGGTCACCACCAAGCGCGGCCAGCTCGAGTCGAAGGACGACCTGAAGCGGCGCATCGACGAGGCGGCCAAGTATGTCCCGCTCGAGCAGCTGTGCCTGTCGCCGCAGTGCGGGTTCGCCTCCACCGTCGAGGGCAACGCGCTGACCTACGACGAGGAGGTCGCCAAGCTCCGCCTCGTCGTCGAGACCGCCGCCGAGGTCTGGGGATAGCGATCCTGCCGAGGCCGGTAACTCTCTGGACGGCAGCTAGGCGCGGCGTTCGGGGGCAGAGGTCTCGCCGACCTCGAGGTAGTCGAAGTCGGGATCGGGCGGCGGAGCCCACCCATCGGGGAGTGTTGCCTCCAGCCGGCACAGGAGACGCAGGTGTGCGGGCGTCTCCGGTCCGTTGGCGACCTCGACCGACAGGCGATAGTCGGGGTCGATGTCGGTCATCCGGCGAACGATGTCGAGCATCCAGTCCGGCACGTAGCCGACGGCGCCGCCAGCCTCGGCGTCGATCACTAGCGCTCGAGAGTTGTGGTTGTTGTCCGGCTCGGGCCGCAGGGTCAGCGGATCGCCAGGACGCAGCCGGGCGATCACCTCGTCGGCGCCATCCACGTGCCGAACGCCGTGCGCGAGGAACAGCGTCCGCACCCGGCCGTCGCGGTCGGCGGCAGGCTCCGCTACGACATGAAACGTGTCGGTCACGCGCGAGCCACCGGTGCGAGCCAACACCTCGAACGGCGTCGCCTGCTCGAGGCTGAGGTCCAGCGCACGAAGGTAGTCGGGATAGTCCGGTCGCCGCGGCGACATCACCCGGTTCTCGAAGAAGGGCGGGAGGTCCGCGAACCGATAGATGCCATCGAGCTGGGGGAACGATGCCAGCGGAAGGAAAGCAGGGAGCCTCAGCGCCCGTCGGATGTAGCGAAAGACGAACGAGCCGTCCGGGTCGCGGACAAGAGCACCCACCGGGTTGAACGCCCGCGTCGCCGGATCCTGCCAGACGAGCAGCAGCCGCCGAGCCGTCTCAGTGGCCTTGCCGCCATCCGCCTCAGGCAGCTCGGTCACAGACATCGAGCAGCCTCCTCCGGTTGACGTCCAGCACACTACTCACGAAGGTACGGGCATCCTCGGACATTCTCGCCGCCGGAACCCGACCGATCACCGTGGTCCAGTCCTCGCGGCGTAGTTGTCTCAGCTGGGCCATCCAGTGCAGCCACGCATCGTGTCCGGCCAGGTCGAGGGCGGCGGCCGCAACGTCCACCAGGTTGGGACGGCCTGCAAAGTGGCCGCTGCGGCCACGGCTGCACCACCGCTCCAGATCCCGTGCGTCGAGGGCCTTCGTCGCCATGCGGGACGGTGATTCGTTGAAGCCGAGGCTCGAGCCGTGATCGAACGACGGTGCCAGGCGTCGCGAGCCGTCCCGGCGGTGCACCAGGACGCCCCAGTTTTCGTGGTGTCGGTCTGTGTTGGCGATCCACGCGTCGAAGACGAGATAGCCCGCCCACACGTCGAACCCGGTGAGGCTCTGGACCTGAGGGAAGCCGGCTGGCGCGGCGGTCTCGCGGATGCACCCGTAGACGAGATCGACCGTGTACTGCGGGTGCTCACGTTTCAGATCCATGTCGTAGCCGGATTCGCGGCCACCAAGGAGCTCGTTGCCGTGCACCAGTTCGACCACTCCTGGGTCGTTGAGACGGCGACAGATGACCCCAGGGTTGCCGTCACGGTGAGCAAGGTCGACCGCAGCCGCCGGAACCCCGAGCAGTCCCGCCAGTTCGGCGGCAAGCTTCTCTGCCCAGTCGTCGCCGTAGACACTGCCGATGGAGTCCTGGCGAACGTTCTTGAACAGGTACGACTCCTGAGTGGGGCTCTCGAGCCAGACCTTGCGCTTGCTTCCCATCTGTTCTTCAGCTCGGGCCGGCCACGCCGAGACGTCTCGGATCGGGAACGGCTCCGCTGCCCTCGGTGCGGTCGCAGAGTCCGGAGTTGGCGACACCCGCTCGTTGTATCCGATCCGCTCCACAACGTTGGACCGACACCAGGGGATTCGACACATTCGTGTCGCCGGATATCTGCCGGGACTGTTCGACCGGTCGCCAATCGGCCGCGGCTGGGACGGGCCGGGTCAGTCCTGGCCGGTCTCGCCGCGGACGGCGCTGTGCGCGTGCAGCCCGTCGGCCGGGATCGTGCCCAGCTTGCCGGCCTGGAAGTCCTCGAACGCCTGGATCAGCTCGGCCCTGGTGTTCATGACGAACGGGCCGTACGCGGCGACCGGCTCGCGGATCGGGCGGCCGCCGAGCAGCAGCACGTCCAGCCCGGGGGTCCGGCTGTCCTGCCGGGTGTCGGCGGCGACGCTCAGCGAGTCGCCGGCTCCGAGCACGACCAGCTGCCCGGTCCGCACCGGCCGCCGCTCGGCACCGACCGTCCCGTTCCCGGACAGCACGTAGACCAGCGCGTTGAAGTCCGGCCGCCAGGGCAGCGTCACGGTGGCACCGGGGGAGACCGAGGCGTGCGCGAGGGTGATCGGGGTGTACGTGACCCCCGGACCCGGGTGCCCGTCGAGCTCGCCGGCGATCACCCGGACCAGCGCGCCGCCGTCGGCCGACGACAGCAGCGTGACCTTGCCGCCGCGGATGTCCTGGTAGCGCGGCGGCGCCCACTTGTCCTTGGCCGGCAGGTTGACCCAGAGCTGGATGCCGTGGAACAGGCCGCCGGAGACCACCAGCTCCTCCGGCGGGGTCTCGATGTGCAGCAGCCCGGAGCCGGCGGTCATCCACTGGGTGTCGCCGTTGGTGATCACCCCGCCGCCGCCGTGCGAGTCCTGGTGCACGAACGTGCCGTCGATGATGTAGGTGACCGTCTCGAAGCCGCGGTGCGGGTGCCAGGGGGTGCCCTTCGGCTCGCCCGGCGCGTACTCGACCTCGCCCATCTGGTCCATGTGGATGAACGGGTCGAGGGTGGCCAGGTCGACGCCGGCGAACGCGCGGCGGACCGGGAAGCCCTCGCCCTCGAAGCCCCGTGGGGCGGTCGTCACGCTCGTCACCGGGCGCTGGACGGCCGCGGCCGGGTCGGGCTCGCGCAGCCGGGGCAGCGTCAGGATGTCGTCCACCGTCACCGCAGGCATCGCAGCAGGTCTCCTCTGTCTCGGTACCTCGAGTGTGCTCCTCCGAACGGTGATTGCGCACGCAACATTCCAGCAGCGGGTCAGCGGGCGAGCAGGCCGCGCGGGCGCACCGTGGTGACCGGCTCGGCTCGGGCGCCGGCTCGGGCCAGGACGTCGTTCGCGGCCAGCAGGCCGGTGGTCGCCGCCCGCTCCATCAGCGCCGAGGCGAACGGGAGCCGGACCCAGTCGCCGGCCAGCAGCAGCGTCGGGTCACCGGTGCGCACGCCGGGCCGGCTGGCGTCCGAGCCCGGCGGGAAGCCCGGCGCGTCGTGCCCGACCCTGGTCTCCCGGTGCAGCACCCGCAGGCCGGCCACCTCCGGCCAGAGCCCGCCCAGCTCCGTCCACATGCGACTCGCGGCGTCCGCCGCGGTCAGCCCGTCCTCGGCCGCGTAGGCGTGCAGCTCGATCACCTCGCCGCCGGTCCGGCCGGCCCACTGCCGGGCGCCGTCCTCGAGTCGCGAGTAGACGGTGATGGAGTCGAGCGTCGGCTCCCGGGACACGCCGGAGAACACCGGCCGGTCCGCCCGCACCGGCCGGTCGGTCCAGAACCGGGCCACCGCGTACGGCGCGGACACCGTGAGCCCGGCGACCCTGGTCCGCAGCGGCGCCGGCAGCCCGTCCGACGCGGTCACCAACCGGCGCAACGCGGTCGGGTCGAGCCCGACCACCGCGTGCTCCGCGTCCACTGTGGACCCTCCACTCGCGACCGTCCGCCAGCCGACGGCGGTACGTTCCAGCCGATCAACCGGCGCGCCGGTGCGGACGTCGACGCCGAGCCGGTCCAGCAGCCCGCCGAGCGGCGCCCACACGCTGCTGCCGTGGTCATCCGCGGTGACGTCCATGCCGAGCCCTTCCGGGTTGCCCAGGAAGTAGAAGTGGAACTGCGCGACCAGCTCGGCCGCCGAGAACGACTCCTCCCGGTTGAAGAACGAGTGCCCGAACACCTCGAACAGCACCGCCCTGGCCCGGTCCGGCATGCCGAGCCGGTCCAGCAGCTCCGCCGCGGTCACCCCGTCCAGCCGCGCGTACGTCCGGGTCCGGTCGAACTCCAGCAGCGTCGCGGCCGCGGCCCGGTCGACGTGCCGCAGGTCGCGCAGCCGCAGGCTCGGCGAGCGGATCAGCAGCGCGAGCAGGTTGACCGGCGGCAGCGCCGGCAGCGAGGCGAAGTCCTCCGCCGGCCAGGCCCGGGAGATCACCGGGTAGCCCGGCAGCGGCCGCAGGAACCCAAGCTCCGGGTCGATCCGGCGCAGCATCGACCGCCAGGTGTAGTACTGCCGGAAGAACCCGTGGAAGCCGTGCTCGACCTGCGCCACCGCGCCGTCCGGCAGCGTCACCGGCCAGGCGCGGAGCCGGCCGCCGAGCTGCCCGGCCGCCTCCAGCAGCGTCACCCGCACGCCGCGCTCGGCCAGCACCAGCGCCGCCGACACCCCGGCGATGCCGCCGCCGACCACGACCGCCGAGGTCTCCCGCCGGACCCGGACCGGCCGGTCCGCCCGCGGCGTGACCACGGCCCGCGGCCGCATCCCGAGCAGCCCGCGCAGGGTCCGGTCCACCGCTCCGTGCGCTGCCCCGCCCACTGCCGCGTCCACTTCCCCGTCCACTGCCCCGTCCGCTGCCCGGTCCGCTGCCCGGTCCGCTGCCCGGTCCGCTGCCCGGTCCGCTGCCCGGTCCGCTGCCCGGTCCGCTGCC
>Ga0207683_10000511_pt1 | contig 35790 bp, 18 predicted proteins | sample KBSM73metaG_FD_184333 | JGI IMG/M metagenome (GOLD analysis project Ga0207683, IMG submission 184333) | Miscanthus rhizosphere microbial communities from Kellogg Biological Station, Michigan, USA - KBS M7-3 metaG (SPAdes) (version 2) | ecosystem: Host-associated > Plants > Roots > Rhizosphere >... | reverse complement strand
TCTCGTTGACGAACTACTTCTTCAAATGGCACTTCTTGCTTACGCGACCACAACACTTCCGCCGGCGCGTCAAGCAGAATTACGAGATTTGGGTGCGGAACAATGCGCGCAGCGAACCGCAATAGCCACGCCGGGCCACCATAGCGAATTCGCTTGCTGTCAACGAGCAAGTCATAAATGTAGCGATCGAAGATGAGCAAGTTAGAGCGTCGCACGGCGGGCGCCACCTGCACGAGGTAGCCCACGATGTAGTCCGCAACAAGAAATAGCACCTTTGCGAGAGACATCAAGAGTCCCCGCGGCCGCTGTCCGTGCGGATCCGTGACGGCCGCACCATTGTTCGGTGTCTTCCGCAGACTTTTTGGTCGCAGATGAAAGCACCGAACTTCACGGTATGCGAAGATAAACTGCTCGCGAATCGCGTTGATGACTGCGGATTTCCCTGAGCCATCGGGCCCCACAAATGCAATCCATCCGCCCGTTGGCTGCGCCATCCTTCTCCACAAATGCGCGATCTGCTTCGAGCCGAATGCTACCTTGTCCAAGATTGAATCCGCACTGTTGCGCCGCAACTCGCTGCGAAAAGGTTCCAAGTCAGTATTCATTGGCACCCAATCGTTCGAAGCAGCCATGCCGATGAGCCTGATCCGGTTCGGACCTTTCCAAAAGCGCGCGATCATATCGTTGCAGCCTTGCCTGTCTTCCCGGTATAGATGATGAAGCTTCTCGCCATGCTCCTGGGCAAGATATCTCTTGTTGAGCCGCTTTATCAGGTAGTAAGCAAATTCATGTGCAGCTGCAGGAATCCAGAATCCTCGCGAATGCCATCGCCTGGCCGCGAGAACTTCGTCGGAACGAAGCCAAAGCAATCCGAAGTGCCGATAGTCGAATGCTGAATCCGGCTGAACGATCGTCAATTGCGAACCGGCCTGAAAACCCAAGGAGTACGAGCGCCCCGTAACCTCATGCTCAACCGTATGGAACAGACGCGTATTCGTCTCGCGTGTCACATGCTCAATAACGCCCGGCATATGCTGGAAGTCCTCCCTTGACACCATGAAGTCAATGTCGGTGTCAAAGGAGTCGGGAAGTTGGTCGTACCCTGAGAGCATGCAATACGATTTGCACCTGTCTGTGAGCGCAGAGATGAGTGCGCGGGCAACACTCCCCTTCACTTGTTCCGGACTAAGATTCTGGCTGTCGGCGCCCATGAAGTTCTTTCTTCAATGCTGTCTGTTCCATAACCAATCTTCGTGCGGACTGTGAACACGTGTAACTTGCAAGACGCACCTGATTGCGCCGTTATCGAAATAATCTGTAACTTATGCCGACACTCACGCCATTCGGGTGTACGGAACCGGTTTGAATTCCCGGAATGCCCACCGCGCTTGGCCATATCTGAAATTCGTAGTCGGCTCGCACCTTCCAACGACGATTCAGAGCATAATCAAGGCCCCCACCCGGAGCCATTGCGAAATAACCCCCGTGGGCCAGGTCATAGGGAAAACTGATCTCCCCTGCACCTACCAGGAACTTTGCATAGGGCTGGAAGCGATCATTCAAATAGAACCGATATCGCGGTCCAACAAGATAGTTATACTCGCTAAATCCGTGGGAACCGCCAAAAGTCAGCCATCGTCCCTCTGCTTCCACGCCTAGGTTGCCCGTCATCAACGGGGACCAGTCCACGTAAGTTCCTATTCCCGCCAATTTGTTTGAGGCGTAGCTTGCATCGAAAAAACTGAAGTATCCTCCCACCGTCAACGGGGCAGATCCTTCAGTGGCAGACTCAACCACCTGGCCGAGCGCGCCAATCGATGAAAGTAGCAGAAATCCCAGGACCAAATTCCGTTTGATCACGCCTTACTCCCGAAACCATCTTTCAATTTGCAGCGGAAACTACCAGCCACGCAGCGACGTCGCCGCATTCGGAGTCTTAGTTCACTTTTCGCCGCAATTACGGCACAGTTTGCGTCACAAACGGTCCGTACACAATGTAGAGACGGCCATCCTGAATGTTGCATGGCGAAACAACGCAGTTCGTAACCTTCTTTGTTGCGAAGGCGAGGCCGTTCGATCCCCATCGCACAACATGCTGCGGAACGCCCTGCACCGAGTAAAGGTGGAGTTGTGCTACGGGAGTAAAGTTAGCCAAATTGAATGACTCAATCTCATACGCCACGGTTTGAACATCAGCCGCTGACTGACCAACAAAGTACGCGTTTCCAATCGTGGAGTCAGGAACCATGATCCCGCTTGAGACGAAATTCCCTACCTGCGTCGCGGATGCTGGGTCCACAACCAGTCCGTCATCGCCATAGAGCAACTTTGTCGTCCCATCCAGATGAACACGCAAATTGGGAGTCGGGAAGTAACCCGGATGATCGCTGACAAGCGTGACTCCAGCGCCGGAGACTGCTAGTTGATAAAAATCCGCCTGGAAGTCTTCATTATTGGCCGCATAGATTGCAGTTGCGTCTCCACTCCATTGAATCGTGTCGATCAAGACATTAGCCGCCTGAGTGGTTGGAGTCACAATCGAAGGACGTTGAGTCGCTCCGTCATAAACCGCGAGACCACCCTGCGCCTGCACAATTGAAATGCTCGGCAGTATACCGCGCGCAACAGCAATCGTATTGGAGTCCACCGGATTAACCTGCAGGTCCATCGCGTAGTAAGGGCCAAGATTCGGATCAGATCCGAGAGGAATGCTAATGTCAGGCACTGCTGTCTGATTACCGAGAGTCAATCTCTGAACGGTTCCTCTTCCATCAAGTCCGACGTAAAGGTACTTCTTATCTGCCGAGAGAGCCAGGCGGTCCGGCTCGCTGCCAGCGCCCGGAGCATAGGACCACAAGATAGTCAGCGCAATCGGATCGATTGCCACGACCATATTGGGGTTCTTCGTAGATGTTCCAGGCTCTGAGATGTAGAGAATGTTCCGGGCAGCATCCCAAGCCAGGTCGTTAACCTCGCCGAAGAATATGTTCATCCCCACCAGGAACGGGATGGGGTTGGAGGGATTGGACTGCGTATTCTTTATCGTTACCGGCACTTGGGCAACTGCAGTCAGCTCCGACGCGGGCACCTGTGCGGTCGCCAATATTTCACTCACCACCGTGGTTGCCAGCGCGTCTGCGCCAAAATATGCGACCGCACCAGGGGCGAAATTCGTCCCGTTCAGCGTCAGCGTAAAGCCTGGGCTGCCGACTGCCGTCTTGCTCGGACTGATCGACGTCAGCGTGGGAGTCGTCTTGGGCGAAACCGCAATGGTGAAAGGCAGAGTAGTTGACACCGTGAAGTCGGGATTGAATACAAAAACATTCTCTATTCCGGCGGTTGTCAGATAAGTGTCCGGAACGACGGCGGTCAATTGTGTACTCGAGACAAAGGTCGTGGTGAGTGGATTGCCGTTCCACACCACTTGGCTCCCGGTGACAAAGCCTGTTCCATTAGCGGTAAGCGTAATCGCTGGGCTTCCGTTAAAGGCCGTGTTCGGATCAATTGACGTAAGTGTCGGCGGCGTGCCAGTCGAAGCTCCAGTGACGGTCAATGGAAGGGAATTTGTCGTGTTCTTGGTTGCGTCCTGCACCGCAACGCTGATAGCTCCAGCGGCAGCAACATTTGCAGCAGGGATTACCCCGTGCAATTGCGTCGCCGAATCAAAGGTGGTCGTGATTGCGGTTCCATTGAGCGTGATTACGTCGCCGCTGGCAAAACCGACCCCAGTCGCGGACAAAGTGAAATCAGGGCTACCCGCTGCAACGGATGATGGAGAAATCGATGTGAGACTGAACGTCTGCGAACCGGTCCCAGTGATCGTCAACAATTTGGAATCCGAGGTCGTTGTGTCCGACTTCATTACGCGGATACTTACTGAGCCGGCTGCGGCGATTTGCTCAGCCGTAATCGAAGCTGTCAATTGGGTATTGGAGACAACCGAGGTCGAAAGCGCGATTCCATCCCAGAGAATCTGCGTCCCACTCGTGAAGTTTGTTCCCGTGGCAGTAAGCGTGAAGCCTTCACTTCCGGCGGCCACTGTGGCAGGTGAGATGGCGGTCAATGTTGGTGTAACAACGCCCTTGAAGCCCCCGCATCCTGAAAGAACTGTAACGACGAGCAACAAAACTGACAGAACAATCGATCGTGACACGCGCATCTTGATTTTCGGCCTTTCCGGAAAATCTGTTGTTCAAACCTGGTGCATTCAACCGTGAAAAGAACCGGACAGATAAGCAGTCGGATTAAACAGTCAGATGCTCAATTCCATCTGAAGGATTTCTGAGTCCCGAGAGGGGAGCAATCCTCCGTTCGCTGATTCTATTGACGCTTCAAGAACGGAAAAATCACCGAGCCAACTTTCATTGACCTTTTGGCATCAGAGTTCCATCAGGGTGTGTCGACGGGGCGCTCGCTTGAGCCGCACCCAGACTTCCGCTGTCGGACGTTGTTGCCTCAAATTAAATTCGAAGCTGGAGTGTGCGGTGCGAATCTTTCCCCTCAGTAAGATCTATCTGTGTCTCTCGAGCATGCTCCTGTTGTGCGGATGCGTGAAAGCGCAAAACATATACGTCCATCCAAGGCTTCTCGCTTTTCCTGATACCGCCATTGGAACCACGAGTTCCCCACTTGCGGTAACGGTTGAAAACAATCAGACGGGCATTCTGACCATCAGTGGTATTCAAACCTCGCTGCCCTATGCTCAGACGAACAATTGTGGTTCTTCAATGCAACCACACCAGATCTGCACAATCTCCGTCACGTTCAGCCCGACTGCGGTCAAGTACTATTCGTTGAGCTTAACCGTTACCGACAGTGCTGGTAACTCCCCGCAGGTCATCTCCTTGACAGGCAATGGAGTGAAAACGGCGCTATCCTATGCGCCGGTCGGTGGCCTCTACTTCTATAACCAGATCGTTTCAACATCCAGCACGCCGCAGACGGTCACGCTCACCAACAAGATCTCATCTACACTGACATTGACGATGACCACGTCGGCGGATTTTCCGTTTACTACAAATTGCGGAGGCGCATTAGCCGCCGGAGCAAGTTGCGCGGTCCAGATTTCCTTCAAGCCGACGGCGGCTAATAAACGGCTGGCGAATCTCACTGTTGGGTACAATTCACCTGGCAGCCCGCTCACCGTTCCTTTGCAAGGTACCGGCATCTCGGGTTCACCTGGCGCCAGTGTCTCAGTGACTCCCGCCTCACCGTGCATTCTTCCTTCAGAGAGTTTGCAGTTCAGTGCGATAGTTACTGCTCTGTCAAATACAGCTGTCTCGTGGTACGTCGATAACGTGCTCAACGGCAATGCAACAGTCGGTAAAATAACTGCATCCGGCCTTTACACTGCCCCCCCGTACACCGGTTCGCACCTCATAAAGGCCGTCAGTCAGACCTCGAGCTTCATCTACGGGACCTCGGCCATCAACGTCACAAGTACTCCAGTCTTCGAGATCTACCCCTTCGTGTCATCGATACCCACGGGGGGACACCAGAAGTTCGAGGCCCAGGTTTGCCTTGTTCCAGATACACGCCCGGTCAGCTATACCGTTGACAACATTGCTGGCGGTAACGGAACCGTGGGGACGATCACAAACGACGGCGTGTATACCGCGCCAGCGACTCCGGGCAAACATACTGTAAGAGTGACCGATTCCACCTTGAATAAGACAAGCGGCGCTCAGGTGACGTCTTTCACCAGCATCACCGCCGACTTCGGACTTCGCGACAACTCCTCCCCACCAATTCCCCCGGGAATGCTCGGATACGGTCGCGGCGAAGCACTCCGGGGTACCTCCGATAGACAATTGCTTACCAATGCTGGACTGACAGAAACACGCCTGTCCTCTCTGGCTTCGATCGTGTATGCAACGCAAACACCAGACTGGACAAAGATCGACCCGCTGATTGCCGCGATCCAGAGCACCGGACAGCATGCGATGTTGCAGCTTAACCAGTCGCCGCCGTGGCTACAGCCCACGTCTGGTACCTGCGCCGGCAATGCATTTGCAGCACCCACGAACATCACCCAATGGGCACAAATCGCGGCCGAATATGTTTCTCACTTCAACACCAAGTTTCCTGGTGTGGTTCAAGATTACGAGATCTGGAATGAACCAAATGCAACAGGAATGTGCACCAGCGCTGACCACCTTACTACGTACATGGCAATTTATGCGGCCGCTGCGCCCGCAATGAAGAAAGCAGCGGCTCAAGCTGGGCCGCCAATCCGAATCGGTGGGCCTGTTTTGTCGGGCTATTCCCAGCTCTGGCTTTCAACGCTTTTAACGAACTCTTCGACGTGGCCCTACGTTGACTTTGTGAGCTACCACCAGTACATGTTCGGCGCCGGCCAGCTCGAGGCTCAGTGGGACACGTATTCAGGGGTACCCTCTCTGTACGAGATGACTCAGGACCCAAGCGTTGGCGCCCTGGCGAACTACAAAAAGGTTCTGACACAAGTTGCCGCGGGCAAACAACCGGGTGGCGCAAACACGCCCGTTTATGTCAGCGAGTTCAACACCAACTGGGCGTTTTTCAAAGACTGCTGCCGAAACGACAGCACCGATGCCCCCGTGTGGAACTCTCTCTACATCACCGACATGCTCGATTCCGTTTACAACGGCGCCTTGCACGTTCCCAACAAGCTGACCTACTTTGCAGGTTCAGCATATCCATACTTCTGTCTGATTGGGGTTCGGGATTCCGGCATGGATTGCTTGTACTCTGCGGGCGCAACACCGGTCCCGTATCCACAGTACTTTGCATACCAGCTGTTTGGATCATCCAGCTATTTGGGCCTCTCGGCAGGCGGCCACATGGCGAAGAGTATCTCGACTCCGACCGGAGGAGGTGGCTTGGCTACGACAGCTTTTTACACTTCCACGCAAGACGCGATCGTCATCACCAACCCAACCCCGACGGCATATACACAGATCTCTGTGACTTTTGCCAACCCCGGTTTCACCACCACGCAGGGTACCCTCTACAGGGTTGTCAACGGATCTCAGATCAGTTCTTCAACGATTTCATTCTCTTCTTCAGGAGTAAACCGTACCGCCGCGATCGATATTCCGGCTTACTCGGTTCAGGCAATCTCATTGAAGTAGTTTCAGGCGCGTGAGAAATGACTCCGGCCGGCATCCAACAATCTGGCGAGAGGAATGGCTTTTACTGCTTCTTAATTTCTAAGAGAATTGGCCGGGATCCAACCGTAATGGGTTGGTGATTCGGTCCCTGCATTGTGCCACCCACCTCGGTGTGCGAGATAACGTTGCCAACGTTGCTATATCGCGACTCGCCTGCTGCGCTCCAGAGAACACGATAGAGCCTGCTGCCTTTAGCGAGATCACAAGTCCAAAGATTTGAGGACGATTCGGCCCGACAAGGAGAGACTGACGTTGCACCATTCAGCCAATCATGTACTTGCTCAGCTGCTTTTCCAGCTGGATCCACTCCACCGTTTTCCCGCCACAGAGTTCCCCACTCAGGGTTGTCCCACTGATACCAATATGCCCGCGCAATCCCGTAAGTGAAATTGATCATGAACCATTTCACTAGAAAGGCGGCTTGTTCACCCTGATCTGGCAGTTGAACGTTCTTACCCCAGCCACCTTCGGTATTCCAAATGGGAAGTTGCGTGAGATGGTGGCGCGCTAGGACCGCGCGAAGAACCTGGATCTGCTGAACCAGTCCCTCGGGAGGAAGAGCTGGGCGATCATTTCTACCTGCATATCCGTGCCATGCAACCACGTCAGCGTACTTTCCGCCTCCCGCCGCCAGGTATTGATCCAGCCACTGATCGTGCGATAGCGGCCAACCGGACGATGACACCGCTGGCGTGGTAACAATAGCTGCTGGATCAATGGATTTGATGAGGGGATAGATCCGCGCTGCCAATTCTGCCATCTGTTTGGGAGTCCCGGTCCAAAATCCAGAACCGTTTGGCTCGTTCCACAACTCATAACTCGATATCTTGCCTTTATACCGCGTAACGAGAGTGGTCACGAACTCCTCAAGGTCAGCCGGATTTGGAGGAGCAGCACATCCCATCTTCTTCCCAATGCACGGTTCATTCGGACGCGTACTGGCCCACGCCGGTGTGTTCACAAAGACATAATCCAGGTTCACGTGGTGAAGTTGTGATTGCGCCACCCATGAGTCGAGAGAGTGCCAGTCGTATTGACCTTTCGACGGTTCGAGCGCTCCCCATGACACACCCGCCGGTCTGACACTCGCAAAGGGGACGGCAGGCCAATGGCGCGTCGGCGATAGCGTATGCATTCCGATGAAGTCCAGAGAGAACCGAGTGGGAACCAGTTCAGAGCTTGCGGCCGGTCCGCCCTTACCGAGAGGTGCGGCACTCGAAACAGTCGATTGGATGAGCAGCAAAGTAATTTGGGCCGAGAAAGCGAGGGTTACCAACCGCCGTAAACATCTCATAATTCGATATCTCCGTTCTGAGAATAGTCATTCGCAGCGCCACAGCCATGTATGCATATATGTCTGATGCATTGACTCTTAAGATGCTGGAGCGGACAGAGAAGTCTCAGCTCGAAATTCGCCTCCAAGCCTCCCCCGGAAGACTCATGGCACATTAACCGCTCGGTATCTCGGCAAGAAACCCGGTCAGCAGCGCATTCATCTGGCTGTAATTTTCTTCTTACCCCCATCAAACCCTTGAGTCTTATCCGCATCCAATCCTTTATTCGCCTCCTGACCCGAGGAACGAGCCTTGTTTCAACTGAACTATTTCTTTCAGGCATGCCGAGAATTCGGCTTGCGTGAGTTCGATTCAATGTTGGTCAAAGGATAAGCTTAAACGCTAAAACGACAGCTAAGCATCGAGCTAAATCTTGCAGAGATTTGAACTTCGCGTCTCGAATGCGCAGAACATGCCATTTTATTTCGAGCGCTTCTGTAACTGTCATCTTCCCCATTTTCCAGCTTGAGGCTACGTGGATGAGTCTGAATGCGATTCCGTTTCGGCCAGACGGGCAAGATGAGGCCGCACCAAGTCCAATCAGAGTTGAAAAATTACCGCAATCTACGACCGCCAAGGAGTGGTCACCCTCCCTCCTGTCTGTCCCGGTCTTAAGAGTTACTTCTGACTTTCTTCTCCTGATGTTTGGGACGATGTTTGGTGGTTCGCTGGGCCATCTATTCCAGCGGTCGCAGAGCTTTGAATTAAGCACGCAACAGCTTCTCATTGGCTCACTTATCTATACCGGTATTGTTCTTTGCTTTCTCCAGAGCGATAACGCTTACCCTCGCGTATGCAGCCTGCTTCATGTCAAAGAAACTGAGACCGTGCTTCGCGTCTCCATCAAGGCAGTTACCCTCAGCTTGGTCTTGTGCATCGTCGCTCGCTATCCCGTTCCCCGAATGGCAATGTTGGGAGGCTGGATCTTTGGCACTGCCCTCCTCGCCATTGGACGTGTTTGGGTACAGGAATCTGTCCGACAGCACCTCGCACCGGCGTTGCCGCAGCGCCGGTCTCTCATTTACGGAGCTAAGCGCACGGCTCGCCGCTTCTTCACCGGCGCGTTGCACTCTCCCATGCTGGGAATCGAACCCGTTGGCTTTGTTGGCAGTGCAAATGAGACCGGAGAAGCTATTTATAGCTACGACTACTTCCAGCGCGATTCCCGCCCCATATTTCATGAGCCTCTTTCGGTGGAATTGCTCAAGAGGCTAGACGTTCAAGACATTTTCGTTTGCGATTCCAGCATCTCCGATCACGGTATCAAGCAGTTGCGGGAAATCGCCCAGGCTGCGAACTGTTCCCTTTCGCTTGTGGATGATCAGGAAATTCTGGCCAATAGATGCCCGACTCGCGTCTGGGAAATGGATGGCCTGTTCATCGCTACGACTGAGCAGAATGATCCAGGGCGTTTCTATCTTGCGATGAAACGACTGCTCGATATTGCATGCTCGGCAATCTTGATCGCACTGAGTGCGCCGGTATGGGCATTGTTGGCGATTGCGATCCGGTCCGAATCTCGGGGACCGATATTTTTCCGTCAGACTCGCGTCGGGCAAGGCGGAAAGCTATTTGAGATTCTTAAATTTCGCAGCATGAAGGTAGACGCACCTAAGTACGCCCGTTCTCCTAATGAACATACAGATAGTCGAATCACTCGAGTGGGTCGTTTCCTTAGAAAGACCAGCTTGGATGAGATGCCCCAACTCATAAACGTTCTCAAGGGTGACATGACGCTGGTGGGACCGAGACCCGAGATGCCGTTCATCACCGAGGAATACGGCCCATGGGAGGCGACGCGCCTCACCGTTCCTCAGGGGATAACCGGACTTTGGCAGTTGAGCGCCGATCGGCAGTTCGCGATCCATCAGTCCATTGAATACGACCTTTATTACATTCAGAACCGCACTGTGTTGATGGATATTGCAATCCTTCTCCACACGCTGGTGTACGCGGCGAAGGGGATTTGATGTAGGGAGCAACGTTCCAGACTTTTCCGAATAGGCGTTCAACGGACGCTAGCGGTACAGGTATCTGGGTTGCTTCATCAGAAGCTGACATTCGCGCCCGGCCTACGCGACGCTTCAGAGGAAAGAATGAAAGTTCTAATGGTTCACAATCGATATCAACAGCGCGGCGGAGAAGATTCGGTCGTCGATGCTGAAGTTCGCTTGCTCGCGGCCAATGGAGTTGACGTTCGGCGATTCGATGCGGACAACGATGCCATCCACGGCTTGCGCGCCAAGATACAGGTTTCAGCGAGCCAACTTGGTTCTCCATCACCCATGCAAGGTAGGGTGTCGAAAGTACTCGCAGAGTTCCGGCCGGACATTGTTCACGTTCACAATTGGTTCCCAACAATCTCCGCATCCATCTTCAGGGTCTGCCAGCAGGCGAAGATCCCTGTCGTCCACACGCTGCATAACTATCGACTCCTTTGTGTGAATGCGACCTTGTTTCGCGACGGACGCGTCTGTGAAGACTGCGTGGGCACGACGTTTCGCACGCCCGGTGTCATTCACAAGTGCTACCACGAAAGCTATTTAGGAAGCTCGATAGCGACAGCCGGCATGCTCACGCAGTGGGCGGTAGGAACCTGGCGAAACTCCGTGGATAGATTCATAGCACTTTCTAATTTCTCAAAACAAAAACTCATCGAGGGGGGCCTGCCGCCCGAGAAGATCCTCGTTAAGCCAAACTTTGTCGATCCGGATCCAGGGCGCGGTCCGGGCGATGGAGGCTATTTCTTATTCGTTGGGAGGCTTACCGAGGAAAAGGGCTTGCGAACCCTGCTTGACTGCTGGCGGACAGGTCCGGACCTTCCCCTTCTCCGCATCGTCGGCACAGGACCGCTTCAGGAAGAAGTCGCGAAGACGGCCGCCACCCTCCACAATCTGGAGTGCCTCGGTAGCAGGACGGGAAAGGAAGTAGTCGAGCTAATGGCCCGCGCATCCGCGACCCTTTGCCCATCGCTTTGGTACGAGGGAATGCCGCGGGTCGTGATTGAGTCCTTCGCAGTCGGCACGCCAGTCGTGGCTTCCAACATCGGTTGCTATCCGGAGATGATCGACGACAACGAATCTGGCGCGCTGTTCCCAACTGGAGACGCCATCCGTTTGGGTGATCGCATCCGAGAGATGGTTGCGCGAAATTCCCTGGTGGACATGCGAGCGAACGCCAGGCGTCGATTCGAAGCGGAATACACGGGAGCACGGAACCTCTTCCTTACTCTCGGAATCTATCGGGCCGCCCAATTTTCCGGCGACATGATGGCCTCAAACCCTGTTCCGGCAGGAACATGACTTTTGTTTTCGATTCGTCATGAGATGGATAGAACTCGCCATGGTTTATCGGAGAGGTAGTTAGAACGCGATGATGTCAAGAGATACCCAATTCCCGCAGGACGTAGAACATATCAACGCTTCACCAACCGGACCAATAGAAGCTGTCGCTGAGATGTCATGCAACGCATGGCCAGTCTTCAAAGGAGGGTCCTAGCCAATGTCTCTATCAAACGATCCAACAAAGGGCATGCTTGCTCCATACTTGCCATCGCAACCCGATCCAAGGCGCGTCGATGATTTCTCATTCCGTTTTGGCGAAGGCGAATCACTCAGGGGAATCTGGAGTGTGATTCGAAAGCGAAAGCGGCTAATTTGGTCCGCAGGTGCTCTTGGGCTGGCACTGGCATTCGCTGCTTGCCTCCTTATGAGCCGCCAGTACCTTGCCACGACCACCGTTGAAATCGAGAAGATCGATGCCTCACAAACCAATCTGAGGTTGAACGCAGCCGTCGCGCCGCCTAGCAACGACGAGTTGAAAACGGACATTGCGACCCACAAGAGTGTGCTTCAAAGTGCGAACGTCCTGCTGGCCGTCGTGCGCGATTTGAAACTGCAGCAAGAAGCACCCTTCGCATTTAAACCATCTCTGCTTGGCTATCTGAACGGCACCAACGCGCACATTGAAGACGAGATTCGCCGCGGCCTTCCCCTTGATCAGGCTCCCTTCTCCCGCGACAGGATTCTTGCCATTTTCAAAAAGAAGCTGAAGATAGAGAACACCCCCGACACTCGACTGCTTACAGTCCAGTATCTTCATCCGGATCCCGTCAGAGCTGCCCAAATCGCAAACGCGGTCGTGCAGGAATACGTAACCTACCAGGCTCGCTCACAAGCGACCTCTGACGCTCAGCGTTGGCTCACAGATCAGCTCGCAGAGTTGAAGAGCAACTACGACAACTCCCAGGCGAATCTCGCGAACTTTGAGCAGGAGAGCGGGCTCAACGGAATGGTTCTTGGTGCCATGGGCCAGAGCGGCGGACCAGGGGCTACAACCCACGTGCCTGCACTAGACTCCCTCGACGCGTTAAATCAGCAGCTCGTCGCGGCGGAGACAGATCGCATCGCAAAGGAAGCTGTCTATCGTCTGACAAAGACGCAGGATCCAGAGGCAGTGGCATCCGTGGCGGCCTCCTCAGGGTCTGCTGGCGTCGGCAATGCCGCATCTGAAACTGCAATGTCCGGCCCCGGTTTGGAATTGCTGCGCAGCTTCCGTCAACAGCAGTCCGCACTGCGAGTCACCTACGCCAACATGCTTACGAAGTACGGTCCTAACAATCAACACCTCATTGAAACCAAGAATCAACTTGACACGATTAACTCTCAGATCGCCGAGGAAGTTTCAAGAATTAACGAGCGCGCTCGTCAGGAATATCTGTTCGCCAAACAAAAGGAAGATGGCATTAGGACCGCCTTCACAGCGGCACAGAAAAACGCAGGAACGCTGAACGTAAGTGCCGTCAAATTGCAGGAGCTGTCACAAGAGGCAGCATCAAGCAGGCAGCTTTATGATGCACTTTACGGGAAGCTGAAGGAATTGAACATCCAGGCTGCACTGCGCGCCACCAACATCAGCGTCGCCGATCCCGCCAGACCACCATCAAAAGCGACGCGTCCCAACCCACCGCTATACCTGGCTCTCGGCCTGATTGCAGGCTTATTTACCGGGCTCTCCTCGGCGTTCGTTCGCGAACACATGGACGACACGGTAACAGTGGCATTGCAGCTTCAGGGTGGCTCCGGCCTGCCGATGCTCGGCAATATCCCTTCTTCGCCGGTGATCAGGTCGCTCAATTCGAAATACGACAGCGGAGACATATTGGCGGAATCGAGTCCGTTGATCAACGATCCACGATCCGCCAGTGCTGAATCATTTCGCTCTTTGCGCACTGCCATCCAGGTAGCATCCCAAGCCGGGAGACTACGCACCCTTCTCGTGACCAGCCCGCTTTTCGGCGAAGGGAAATCTACCGTGGCATATAACACTGCAGTTGCATTTGCCTTGGCGGGCAAGCGCGTCCTTCTGCTGGATGCGGATATGCGCAAGCCCCACCTCCACGAGTTTTTCGATCGACCCTGTTCTCCGGGACTGAGTGACGTGCTGATTGGAAAGGCAAAGGCGGCAAGTTGCATCTATCCGCACCGCACGTTGCCGACATTGTCACTGCTTCCAGCGGGATCAGACACCATCGCATCCGCGGAGCTACTTGAGTCGAGCGAGTTCGACCAACTGCTCGTTGCACTGACTGGGGAGTTCGACCTGATTATCGCCGATAGTCCGCCAATCCTGCTGCTCACGGATGCCCGCGTGTTGTCGGAGAAGTTTGGCGCAACGATCGCAGTTGTTCGTGCCCGTCAAACGACGAGGACAGTGCTTAAGAGCCTGTCATCGGTCCTGGAACTAAGTGGTTCGCGCGCTGTTGGCCTGGTGCTGAATGGAGTAGATACAAACTCCATCGACTATTTCGACGCGTATGGCCACCACGGAAATGGAGATTACCTCGATGCATAGATCAATGGCCGCTTCAAACCGAATAATTTCACAGGCCGCCTCGGTAGGTGTTGTCGGGTTAGTTCTTGCATTTGCGCAGCAACCAATTGCATTTTCCCAAACGACCCAGCCAAACGCGAACACGCAAAACTCAACGACCAGCCCTGAAGGTCGTACGGCGCCGAACCAAAGCACGCAAGGTTCCGTTATTAGCGTTCCCGAAGATTTCGCCAGTATGAAGTTGGCACCTGGCTTTCTCGTGAATGTTGTCGTCTATGATGAACCGGACTTCACCGGTCCGGCTCGAATCGACAATGACGGGAACATCAATCTTGCGTTCCTGAAGCCGATTCATGTTGCAGGAGACACCGTTGCACAGGCAAAAGATCGCATCGGGAAAGCCTTTCGCGACCAGGGCATCCTCAAGAATCCGCAGATCAGCCTTGATGTGCAACAGTTTGCTACGACAACGGCAACCGTGATCGGCGAAGTGCAGAGTCCCGGAAAAGTTGAACTTCTTGCCCCGCACACTTTGCTCGAGGTGCTCGGTATGGTCGGCGGTGAATCACCGTTGGCAGGCAACGAGATTGAATTGAAACGCGCCGATGGAGATCCTCCGACCAAGACTTATCACTACGCCAGAGGCGGTGATGCATCCGCGATTCGAGATGTAATGGTGCATCCCGGCGACACCGTGATTGTCAAGCGTGCCGGCATCGTTTATGTGCTCGGAGCGGTCAATCGTCCTGGGGGGTACGCAATGCAAGAGCAGGGCGAACTCAACGTGGCGCAAGCCATATCTCTCGCCCAAGGCTTGGCTTTGCAAGCCAAAGTCGGTTCTCTTCGAGTCGTACAGCACCGTCCCGATGGTCAACTCGTAGAAGTTCCCGTCGACTACAACAAGATCATGGATGGAAAAGAGACGCCCTTGAGCCTCGCGGCGGGAGATATCGTCTACGTTCCCATCAGCAAAACGAAGACTGTTTTAGGTGCAACCGTCGGTATCATCGGGCCGACCGCTGCAGCGGCAATCTACACCACGCGCTAGATCATCAGGAAGGCGGAGGACTTTTCGATGCAGTTTTCCATCTATCCCTGGGACTTGAAATCCTGGCGCTCAGCATTTCATGTAACTGGATTACCTGGCATCGCGCTCTTGCTGATTCTCCTGGGCGCGATGCTCCAGGTTGAAGACCTCTCAGGTGGCGGTGCTGGGCACAGCAGCGCGACAGCAATTTTGTTGATAAGGACGCCGGCAATCGTTCTTGCGTTCCTGCTTCTCTTGTTCAAGCCAAAGATCGCGCCGATGCGGTCCACGGATTTGCGGTTCGCATATGCCGCATTCGCCGGCTTGTATCTCATTTCCACGTTGTGGTCGCACATTCCTATCCAAACCCTGGGAAAGAGCGCCGAACTATTGTTGGCAGGCATTGTCTTTTTTGAGGCATGCCGAGGCGATAACCCGATCGTACGCATCGAAGGTCTCCGCCGGATCACTCTTCTAACGATGGCCACGCTCGGCACACTCGCAGTGATTGGATTTAGCCTGCGCATCCCCGCCTATGTCCAACACAGAGCCGGACTCATAAGTAGCACAACTGCACAGGCACCCTTTCTTTCAGGCAACGGCTTAGGGTATGTTGCAAGTGCGTTGATTCTCGTCGTGTTGGCTGAATGGCAGGCGCACAGACTTACCGCAAGGGTTGCTATTGGTCAGTTGCTCTTCTCTCTGGCGCTTTTCAGTTTCTCAGCAAGTCGAACGTCTTTTGGAATTCTTCTCTTCTCCATCCTGCTCGTGGTCTTCAAGAGATCCAAACTCATTGGTGTGCTCGCTGTCACGGGAGTACTGATTGCTGCCGTCATGTTTTCGACGGAAATCGTCACTCGACTCCAGGGTCATCAGGACTCTTCGAGCTTCGTCACTCTCAGCGGACGAACAGTCGTCTGGACGGCGGCGGTACGTCAGTTTGAACGGTATCCGTTGTTGGGCGTCGGTGGAGGCGTCGGCGGCAAGATGGTGATCGCCAACATTGGCAATATGTATCTGGAAGAAATGAGTTCGCTCCACAACGGCTTCCTGGAAGTTTTGACAGGCTTGGGTCTTGTTGGCTTTCTCATTGGCTGCTACATGCTGGTCGTTGCATCCTTCCGTTCCTGGAGCGCCTGGGATGCGCATCCTGAGTATGCCGGAACGTACGTGTTGATCATTCATGTCTGGATGACCACGATCATGTCCACCGGGCTTTTGGGGTGGATGGGCTATGAGGTTGCAATCTTTTTGACCATCGTCACGAATCTCGATCTGGTAGCCGAGCGTGCACGTGCGCCATTACGCCGATTTGCTCCGCTTCGCTGGCCTGCGGAAAAGCTGCAGCCCCATAATCAAGCGGTCAATTAGAGGTTGTCGCAAATAAGCATCGAGCAGATTTCAGCGCACGGATTCGAGACATATCACCGCTCTAACTCAGTTCAAGGAACAGAGGAGATATCTTAATGAAGGTTTCTGAGGCGTTTCGTAGCCTGACGTCTGTACCGCCCTTATTGCGAACAATTGAGAACATTCCGGATTCCGCGAGCCCATCGGATCTCGTAGATATTTCCATGGGATGTCCGGCCATCCAATCACAACAGATTCGATCTGAGTTTCTGGAACTCGCGAAGCTCGTAAAGGAGCAGAATTGCCGCCATATTCTCGAGATTGGCACATATCGAGGTGGCACGCTCTTCGTTTTTTCGCAGTTGGCCGCACCGGGTGCTACAGTCATCAGCCTCGATTTCCATTTCACCTTTCTTGGAAAGGTTTATGGAGCTATTCAGAAACCTCTTCTTCGGAAGTTTGTACGTAACGGAAAATCCCTATTCCTACTTCGGGAGGATTCTCACCAGCCCTCTACCTTGACCACCATCCGTCACATATTGCAGGGACACGAACTGGATTTCCTCTTTATCGACGGAGACCACACCTACGAGGGGGTGCGCGAAGACTTCAACATGTACTCTCCCCTTGTGCGGGATGGAGGGTTGATTGCCTTTCATGACATTGCTCAATCTGGAGGATCGAGAGAGGTTTACCGTTTGTGGGAAGAACTCAAGCCAAAGTACGATTACGAGGAGTTCATCCATAACACCGGCAGTGGAGCAATGGGAATAGGAGTCCTTCGGGCTTGATTATCCGCCACGCAAGCAGGGCACCGCATTTTTAGCAGTTTCATACAGAACGGGAGTGCGCATCATATCGATCGCAATCAAGCACCATTCTCGGACGCTTCAGACGGGGGCTTAAGGTAAGTGAATCTCCGAGCTATGCGCGTAAACCAACTCTTCAGGGGTAGAAGCGCACAGACGCTATTTGATCAAGTCTTGGTCAGTGCCTCGAACTTCATCACCGGGATCATTCTGGTTCGCGGACTGGGTCTCGTCGAGTTCGGCATATTCACCGTTGCGTACGTAGTGCTGTTGCTTGCAAACAGTGTGCAACTAAGCTTCATTTCCTCTCCGATGATCACTCTGGGTTCGCTGTACTCTTCAACGGATGATCGGCAACACTTTGTCAGAGGGATGTACGGTGTACAGTTGGCCTTTGCGACAGTTGCCTCACCGGCCGCATTGGTTGCCGTGGCAATTTACTTCACACTGGATCGCACGGGAATTCCAACTGGCTTCCTGCTTTCCTTCGCCGCGGCCGTTGCTCTCTTCCTCATGCAGGACTGGTTACGTCGGTACTTCTTCACCGTAGGCAAACCGTCTGCCGCAGTTTGGAACGACGCGATAAGTTATGTCGGCCAGGTGCTAGCTTTGGCGCTCTTATGGATGGCACATCGGCTAACCATCGAGACAGCTTTCTGGGCAATGGCAATGACATCTGGACTGGCATTCGCTTCGGGTGCAATTCTCGATCGACTGTACTGTAATCGCGCAGAGATGCGAGATGCGTGGCGGCGCGCAAGGGGAATCTCGGTTGAGCTCGGGATTTCAAATCAGTTGCAATGGCTGGTCTATCAAGGCGCAATGCTCATCGGCGCGGGTGTCGCAGGACCACAGGCTGCCGGTGGAGTGCGCGCTACACAAAACGTAATCGGGCCAGTAAACGTCGCTTTCCAGGCAATGGAAAACATCGTGCCGATCCGGGCCGCGGAAGAAATGCGGCGCGGAGGAATCCAAAAGGCTGCGGGGTTCCTGTTCCGCTTTGGATTGGCTGGATTCATTGCCCTTCTGATTTTATTCTCTGCCGCTTCGCTGGTATCGGGGCGATTTCTTGCTTTCTTCTATGGACACGAACTGCAGTTCTACGCCGGAGTTCTGAACCTGCAGCTGGTCTATTTTCTCCTCGCTTGGCCCATACGGCAATTGACCTTCCTTTTCAGGACAATCGAAAGCACTCGGCCTATCCTGTTCGCTTCAATCGTCGCGGCGGTAGTAAGCCTTTCTCTCGTATATCCGATCGTTCGCAGTTACGGGGCCTTGGGAATCGTAATGGCGGCCGTCGCAGGCCAGATATCCAACCTTCTCTATTTAGTTGTCGCCTGGATGCGCGCGGCATCAACGACACGCGGAAAGGTCGTAACAGCGCATCCAAGTTGAAACAATAAGTCCGATCTAGAATCCGAGCAAGGACAGTGCTATCGAGCCTTCAGCATATCTCGCGTCATCCACTGCCGGAGGAACAAGACGACAAATCTAGGATTGTGCTTTAGATATCGGCCCGCGAGTCTCCGCGGCTCCGATACAAGACGGAAGACCCATTCCAATCCATGGCGCATCATCCAACGTGGGGCCTGAGGCTTGGAGCCAGCAATGAAATCGAACGCCGCACCGACGCCAAGCATTACTGCTGGAACCCGATTCCGATGCTCGAGGATCCATGCTTCCTGCTTCGGACAACCTAGACCTACAAATAGCCAGCGCGCTCCCGAATTGGTGATCTGTCGAACGATGTTGTCATCCTCAGCTTCGCTCAAACCGCGAAACGGAGGCGACATTTGAAAAACAACCTCGATACCGGGATACTGCCTCTCGACTTCCGCAACAAGCTTCGACAGAGTTGCTTCGCTCCCCCCATAGAAGCCAATCGGAATTTGAGCTCTTTGCGCCGCCCCCAGCAACGCTTCCGTAGCATCTGGCCCATAAACCCGGCGCGCGTTTGAATGTCCTAGCGCGCGGAGGGCCCAAACCAGGGGCATTCCATCAGGGTTGACCATGTCCGCTCGATTCAGGTCAGAGCGAAAGCCGGCCGTGTCGTGCGCTTCCATCAGCATGTGGACGTTGGCGAAGAGCACCGCATGCGGTTCGCTTCCCTTCGCCCAGTCGACGCACCTAGTGACTACTTCGTCGTAGCTGCTGACAGCCAAATTAACTCCTAGAAGATCTGGCATGCTTTCTCTCTCATATGCTTCAGCCGAATTACTCGATCGGAATCGCATCGGTTCAGATTGAACCGATCATCTTGCTCTTTCCAATGCATATTTGCTTGGATGCATACCAACGGTTTCTGCGAGCTATTTAGCGGCCTAAATTCAGTAGGCCCTAAATGACTGTCTAATAAAACTTTATATCAACCTCGCAGATAAGATGGTCATCGCAGTCGAGCTTGGGGTGAGAACTCGCGAAATCGAACCACGATTTTCGGTAAGCAACTTCCCTCCAGTAGTTTGCATCTATTCTCACGCCGCGTCAGATGACAGTGCGTATCAAGGGGGACGGTTTGGGGATATCGCACGGTCAGTTTCACCCATAAAATCTCTTAAATCACAGCAGGAGCTCCTGGATGTCTACAACCATTGAACCGCCCGTAAGTGGGCAAGACGGCGAGGATAATTTCCCTGTCAATGGCGTGGAACCACCGATGTCGGAGTGTCTTACGACCATCCTCAGAAGTCTGAAGACGATGAAGGATGGGGACTTTAGCGTTCGCCTCCCCGTCTCCTGGACTGGATTGCCTGGCAAGATCGCCGACAATTTCAACGAAATTGTGACGGCGAATGAACAAATGGCGTTCGAACTCAAGCGGGTTGGCCAGGCTGTAGGAAAAGAAGGCAAGACGCGCGAGCGGATTCGTGTCGAGCACGGTCGTGGTGCATGGGATGACATGGAGGTTTCCGTTAACACCCTTGTCGAAGATCTGCTGCGACCGACAACCGAAGTCACTCGTGCCATTGCAGCCGTCGCGCAAGGCAACCTCACCCAGACCGTTCGTCTTGACGTGGACGGCCGCCCACTTGAAGGTGAGTTCCTGCGCTCCGCGAACATCGTCAATACAATGATTCAACAATTGGGCGTGTTCACCGCTGAAGTTACGCGCGTAGCACGCGAAGTCGGCACCGACGGCAAGCTTGGCGGCCAGGCGGTCGTACCGGGCGTAGCAGGAACTTGGAAAGATCTCACCGACTCAGTCAACTCGATGGCCTCGAATCTCACCGGCCAGGTTCGGAACATCGCCGAAGTCGCAACCGCTGTGGCAAGCGGCGACCTTTCCCGCAAAATCACCGTCGACGTCCGCGGCGAAATCCTGCAGTTGAAGGAAGCCATCAACACAATGGTCGACCAGTTGCGGTCCTTCGCCTCAGAAGTCACGCGGGTGGCTCGCGAAGTCGGTACAGATGGAAAGCTTGGTGGCCAGGCTGTAGTGCCCGGTGTTGCCGGAACATGGAAGGATCTCACAGACTCAGTCAACGCGATGGCGGGCAACCTCACGGCTCAGGTCCGTAACATCGCCGAAGTCACGACCGCCGTTGCCCGCGGTGATCTGTCCCGCAAAATCACCGTCGATGTCAAAGGCGAGATTCTTGAACTCAAAGACACCATCAATACGATGGTCGACCAGCTCAATGCATTTGCTGGAGAAGTTACGCGCGTGGCCCGCGAAGTAGGTACCGAAGGTAAACTCGGCGGGCAGGCCAGCGTGCCCGGCGTCGCCGGAACCTGGAAGGACCTCACCGACAACGTAAACTTCATGGCCGGAAACCTTACCGGTCAGGTGCGCAATATCGCTGAAGTTGCGACTGCCATCGCAAACGGAGACTTGTCACGCAAGATTACAGTCGATGTCCGCGGAGAGATCCTTCAACTCAAAGAAACGCTCAACACCATGGTGGATCAGCTGAATAGATTCGCTGGAGAAGTGACGCGAGTAGCCCGCGAAGTCGGCACCGAAGGACGCCTCGGCGGTCAGGCCAACGTCCCTGGTGTCGCGGGAACCTGGAAGGACCTCACCGACTCCGTCAACTCCATGGCCGGCAACCTCACCGCCCAGGTCCGAAACATCGCCGAGGTCACCACGGCCGTCGCGCGGGGTGACTTGTCTCGCAAGATCACCGTCGACGTCAAAGGCGAAATTCTCGAACTCAAAAATACCATCAATACGATGGTTGACCAGCTCAACGCATTCGCCGGCGAAGTTACTCGCGTCGCACGGGAGGTCGGCACTGATGGTAAGTTGGGTGGCCAGGCACAAGTATCTGGGGTTGCGGGGACGTGGAAGGACCTAACCGATAACGTCAACTTCATGGCGTCCAACCTGACCGGCCAGGTCAGAAACATTGCCGAAGTCGCGACAGCGGTTGCGCGCGGCGATCTCTCCCGCAAGATCACCGTCGATGTAAAGGGCGAAATCCTCGAGCTTAAAGACACGCTAAATACTATGGTGGACCAGCTCAACGCGTTCGCAGGTGAAGTAACTCGTGTAGCGCGCGAAGTTGGTACAGACGGAAAGCTCGGTGGTCAGGCGCAGGTCCCTGGCGTTGCGGGCACATGGAAGGATCTAACAGATTCGGTCAACTCAATGGCCTCAAACCTCACCGGCCAGGTGAGGAACATCGCCGAGGTTTCGACAGCGATTGCAACCGGAGACCTGTCCAAGAAGATTACGGTGAACGTCAGCGGCGAAATCCTGTTGCTGAAAGAAACCATCAACACGATGGTCGACCAGCTCAATCGGTTCGCAGGCGAAGTCACGCGCGTTGCTCGCGAAGTGGGCACCGAAGGGCGCCTTGGTGGTCAGGCAAACGTTCCCGGTGTGGCCGGCACATGGAAGGATCTCACTGACTCGGTCAATTCCATGGCCGGCAACCTGACCGCTCAGGTTCGAAACATCGCCGAAGTCACTACCGCTGTTGCTCGCGGCGACTTGTCCCGCAAGATCACCGTCGACGTCAAAGGCGAGATCCTCGAACTTAAGAACACCATCAATACGATGGTGGACCAGCTCAACGCATTCGCCGGCGAAGTCACCCGCGTTGCGCGTGAGGTCGGCACCGACGGAAAACTCGGCGGCCAGGCGCAAGTGCCCGGAGTCGCCGGAACGTGGAAGGATCTCACGGACTCCGTCAATTTCATGGCCGGCAACCTTACGGCCCAGGTCCGAAACATCGCTGAAGTTGCTACCGCCATCGCGAACGGTGATCTTTCACGCAAGATCACGGTCGATGTGCGCGGCGAAATTTTACAGCTTAAAGAGACCCTCAACACGATGGTCGAGCAGCTTCGATCCTTCGCTGCCGAAGTTACACGCGTCGCTCGCGAAGTCGGCTCCGAGGGTCGTCTCGGTGGTCAAGCCAATGTGCCTGGTGTGGCTGGAACGTGGAAGGATCTCACCGACTCGGTCAACGCCATGGCTGGAAATCTTACGGCCCAGGTCCGAAATATCGCTGAAGTCACCACCGCAGTCGCCCGCGGCGACCTGTCTCGAAAAATCACCGTCGATGTGAAAGGCGAAATCCTCGAGCTCAAAGACACCATCAATACGATGGTCGACCAGCTCAACGCGTTCGCAGCCGAAGTTACACGCGTCGCCCGTGAAGTCGGTACAGACGGAAAACTCGGTGGCCAGGCTGTCGTCTCCGGTGTAGCGGGAACGTGGAAAGATCTTACAGATAACGTCAACGTGATGGCCGCAAACCTGACGGAACAAGTTCGTGGCATTGTCAAGGTCGTCACCGCTGTTGCGAACGGTGCTCTCACGCAGAAACTCACGGTAAACGCCAAAGGCGAAGTCGCCGCGCTTGCAGAAACCATCAACAACATGACCGACACTCTTGCGACCTTTGCCGATCAAGTGACGACCGTAGCCCGCGAGGTTGGCGTTGAAGGTCGGCTCGGCGGACAGGCAAACGTCCCGGGTGCGGCCGGCACCTGGAAAGATCTCACCGGAAACGTCAACTTGCTCGCGGACAACCTCACAAACCAGGTACGCGCGATCGCGGAAGTGGCGACCGCTGTCACCAAGGGCGACCTTACTCGTTCTATTCAGGTCGAAGCTCGTGGCGAAGTGGCTGAGCTGAAGGACAACATCAACACGATGATTGACAACCTTCGCCTCACCACCGATCGCAACACCGAGCAGGACTGGTTAAAAACCAACCTGGCCCGGTTCACCGGCATGTTGCAAGGCCAGCGTGATCTCGCGACGGTAGGAAGAATGTTGCTTTCCGAACTCGCGCCACTGATCAACGCACAGCAGGGTGTCATCTACCAAATGGGCGGCGACTCCGCCACGGCAGAGAGCAGCCTTGTGCTCCTCTCCACCTTCGCAGACACTCCTGAAGGCTATGTAAAAGAAGTCAGAATTGGAGAGGGCTTGATTGGCCAGTGTGCAGCCGAGAAACGACGCATGCTCATCACAGAATTGCCAAAGAAGACAGCTCCGATTCGCTCTGGACTCTTCAAAGCAGTACCCAAGAATGTGATAGTCTTGCCGGTTCTGTTCGAAGATCGCGTAAAGGCGGTCATTGAGCTGGCCAGCCTGGGTGGTTTCACCGCATCGCATTTGGCCTTCCTCGAGCAGCTCACCGCCAGCATCGGCATCGTACTCAACTCCATTGAAGCCACGATGCAGACCGAAGGTCTGCTGAAGCAATCGCAGCAACTGGCCACAGAACTGCAGACCCAACAGAAAGAATTGCAGCAAACTAACGAACAGCTTGCGCAAAAGGCGCAGCAACTCGCCGAACAGAATTACGAAGTGGAACGCAAGAACCAGGAAATCGAACAGGCCCGCCGTGCTCTTGAAGAGAAGGCCAGAGAATTGGCCCTTACCTCAAAGTACAAATCCGAATTCCTCGCCAACATGTCGCACGAACTGCGTACCCCACTCAACAGTATTCTGGTCCTTGGCCAACAACTCGCGGAAAACCCGGACGGCTCGCTCAATTCGAAACAGGTTGAATTCGCGCGCACCATTCACGGCGCAGGAACTGATCTGCTAAACCTCATCAGCGACATTCTCGATCTTTCCAAGATCGAATCCGGAACCGTTTCAGTCGAAGCCGAAGAGATTTTCTTCGGTTCCCTGCTCGAAACTGTCGCTCGTCCCTTCCGTCACGAAGCTGAGAATCGCAAACTGACCTTCGAAGTAAACAACGATCCTCATATGGGGCGCAGCCTTGTCACTGACTCCAAGCGCCTCCAGCAGGTCCTCAAAAATCTGCTCTCCAACGCATTTAAATTCACAGAACAGGGATCGGTTCGGTTATCGATTTCATCCGCCCTAAGTGGATGGACACACGATCATCCGATCTTGAGTGGTGCCGGCTCAGTCATTTCATTCCAGGTTTCCGATACTGGCATCGGGATCCCACCTGAAAAGCAACGCATCATCTTTGAAGCCTTCCAACAGGCGGATGCAGGAACGAGCAGAAAGTATGGTGGAACAGGCCTGGGCCTTGCCATCAGCCGCGAATTAGCGAACTTGCTTGGTGGGGAAATACAGCTAAAGAGCATCCCTGGAAAAGGCAGTACCTTTACTCTCTATCTTCCCCAGACCTACGTCGGTCCCGCTTCTCCAACGGTTGCTAAAGTTGAGAAGCCCGGTGGCACAATCGCAACCCCAGTATTTCTGGCCACCGTAGCAGCAGCTGAACAGGAAGCACGCATTGAAGACGATCGCAACAATCTCAATGATGGCGATGCTATTTTGCTGATCGTTGAAGATGATCCGCATTATGCGCGTGTCCTCTGCGATCTTTCCCGCGACCACGGTTTTAAGGTACTCTGCGCGATGACTGGCACCGAGGCGCTTTCGTTGGCCCGCGAATTTCGCCCGACTGCGATCTCTCTCGACGTCCTTCTGCCCGACATGCTCGGTTGGACGGTATTGAATCACTTGAAGCAGGATCCGAGAACCCGCCATATTCCCGTTCAGATGTTGACCTTGGATGAGGACAGACATCACGGCCTCTCGCGCGGCGCCTTTGCCTTCGTCACCAAGCCGACGTCCACGGAGGAGCTGAACGCCGCTCTCAATCGAATTCGTGAATACTCACAGCCTCGCCGCAAACGCCTCCTAGTGGTCGAAGATAACCCTGCGGAGCAGCTCAGTACGAGGGAACTTCTTTGGCACGAAGACATCGACATCGATGTTGTCGATTCGGGCGCCTCGGCTCTTGAAGCCCTCGACCACACAGGCTACGACTGCATTGTCCTTGATCTGCGCCTGCCCGATATGACGGGATTTGAGGTTCTTGAACAGCTCCGCGACAATCCAAAGCTTAAGGACCTGCCTGTCGTCGTGTTTACCGGAAGAGATCTGACTGCGGAAGAAGACGCCCAGTTGCATACCCTGGCCCGCAGCGTCGTGGTCAAAGACGTGGAATCTCCAGAACGACTGCTCGATGAAACCGCACTGTTCCTGCACCGCGTTGTCGCGGAGTTGCCAAAAGAGAAGCAGCAGATGCTCGACCGATTGCACCAGTCTGATGAGGCTTTGGCTGGGCGCAAGGTGCTCGTCGTCGATGATGATGTGAGGAATATCTTCGCGTTGAGCAGTGTCCTTGAACGTCGCGGTATGACGGTGCTCTCGGCCGGGACAGGCCGCGAAGCGATTGAAACCATTGAGTCCATACCAGATTTGGCAATCGTGTTGATGGATATCATGATGCCAGAAATGGATGGTTATGAGACGATGCAGGTAATTCGTCAAAATCCATCGTTGCGACGTTTGCCCATCATTGCCCTGACAGCGAAGGCGATGAAAGGGGACCGGGAGAGATGCCTTGAGGCTGGCGCTTCGGAGTATCTGGCAAAGCCGGTAAACACCGAACAACTACTTTCCGCGCTGCGCATGTGGCTGCACCGCTAATTGCATTCTGATAGGTGCAGTCAGGAGATCGTTTGATGACGTCAGACTCGAAAGTAAACATCTTGATGGTCGATGACCAGCCGGCCAAACTCCTAAGCTATGAAGTCATTCTCGCCGAACTTGGCGAGAACCTCATCAAGGCAAGCTCCGCAAGTGAAGCACTCAGCATCCTGCTGAAGAATGACATTGCAGTAGTCCTGATGGACGTCAGCATGCCGGATCTTGATGGGTTCGAACTTGCGGATGTGATTCGGCAGCACCCTCGATTTCAACGAACTGCAATCATCTTTATCTCGGGCGTTCACCTCACAGATTCAGACAAGATTCAAGGCTATCGAAGCGGTGCAGTCGACTACATCTCTGTCCCCGTCATCCCCGAAGTCTTGCGTGCCAAGATCAGCATCTTCGTCGAGTTGCATAGAAAAACGAGGATGCTCGAAATGCTCAACAATGAGCTTGAACAGCGAGTTGCGGCTCGCACAGAAGAGTTGAAGCAAAGTGAGGAACAATTCCGCACACGCGCAGAACTGCTCGACCTCGCGACCGAAGCAGTCATCGTCCGCGACCTGAGCGGTGCGATCCAGTTCTGGAATGCCGGCGCAGAGTGCCTCTATGGATGGAACCGCGATGAAGTCCTCGGAAAAGACATCCATATTCTTCTGCGAACCGTCTTCCCGGTCTCGCGAGAAGCAACTGAAGCTGCCCTGCGAGATCGAAAGAGCTGGCATGGAAACCTTCTCCAGAGGACCAAGGATGGATCCGAAATCATCGTCGCTAGTCGAAAGACGATGAAGCACGAGACCGATGCGATTCTCGAGGTAAACCGGGACATCACCGCTCAAACTCTAGCGGAGGAAGCGCTCCGCGAAAATGAGAAGCTGGCCGCGATGGGGCGCGTGGCCGGCATTATCGCCCACGAGATCAACAATCCGTTGGCGGCAATCACAAATCTCTTTTATCTGCTGCGCAATCATCCATCTCTCGATGATGAGGCTCGCCATTGCGCCACGCTTGCCGAACAGGAATTGCAACGTGTCTCTCACATCACGCGCCAGACTTTAAGTTTCTACCGGGAATCGAAGACCCCGATCGCAGTACTTGTAACGGAGTTGCTCGACGACGTGATTGGCCTTCAAGAGCGCGGGCTGCACGCCAGTCACATCACTGTTCAAAAGCAGTACTACTCTCCTTCGGTGATTCATGGATTTCCCGTTGAGCTTCGACAGATTTTCCTGAATCTAATCGGAAATGCCATTCAAGCGATGCCCAGCGGAGGCATTCTCCGCCTGTCAGTACGCGAAGGAATTGACTGGGTAGCGCAAAGGCGCGGGGTTGCAGTTTCCATCATCGATAACGGGGTCGGTATCCAGCCACAAGATGCGAAAAGGCTCTTTGAACCTTTCTTCAGCACAAAATCCACAAAGGGAACCGGTCTCGGCCTCTGGATTAGCAAGGGCATCGCGCAGAAGTATGATGGCCGCATTTCCTTCCGGAGCTATCGCCGCGAAGGAACTTGTATCACCTGTTTCCGAGTCTTCCTGCCGACCGGCGGTGCCTTCAATATCGCTTCAAACGAGGTTGCTGCACACAGTCACGAGATGGCGCCAAATGGATACACCGCGGCCATGCAACATGCATAATCCGTCTCAGTTCGGTTAAGAAGGACGGACTGAACTGATCTTGGTTGCCCCCCAGGGATTCGAACCCCGATATGCTGCTCCAGAGGCAGCTGTCCTAGCCGTTGAACGAGGGGGCAACAAGCGCGAAAGCGGACGATCTTGCAGCCGGATTGGCCCATGCCACAGCAGAATGCCCGACACTGAAAGCCAACATTTTCATCATAAGGGTAAATAACTGCCCGGTCAAACCACACCGCATCCGTCGTCCAGCTCTCAAATCGTTGCTTTTACTCCTCTCGAAGCACCTCGAGCGGGCGCAAACCAAGGATTCGGTAGCTCGCAATCCACCCGGTCGCCGTAGCCAGCACCGCGGTTCCCACAAGCGAAAAAATGGTGGCATACCAATCGATTCGAAACCCCACCTCGAGTTTGCGTAGCAGCACTTGTGTCAGCAAATTCGCAAACACGACTCCCACCGATCCTGCTAGCAATCCAAGCACGCTGAACTCCACGCTGAATGTTCTTACGATCCGCATTCGCGTCGCGCCCAGCGTCTTCAAAACTACAGCCTCGCGCATCCGCCTGAATCGCGCACTCGCAATGCTCGACGCCAAAATCATCAGACCCGCCAAAATTGAAAAGCCCGCCAGGAACCTCACCACGAACGTGATCTGTTCCACCACGCTCTCGATTCGATCCAGCACATCGGCGAGGTTGATCACTGTGACAGTCGGATAGGCCGCAAACAGTGCCCTCTCCATCGCTGCCACTTGTTTCGGATCTATGTGGGCTCCTCCGTACCACGTCGCTTGTGCCTCCTTCAATTGTCCTGAAGGCAACATGAATGCAACCCGCGCTCCAAGATGCTGACCGTCTGCGCGATAAATCGCCACTATCTTCAAAGTGCGTAAGCGCCCACCGGCTTCCAACTCGACGGTAGAACCAACGCCAACGCGCAGCCTCTGGGCTGTGCCCTCACCGATCGCCATCACCGAAGCGCCCGGATCGGTCCACCACTTTCCCTGGATCACCTTGTCGCCCGCAGGCGCGGTATCAGCCCAACTCAGTTCAGCATTCTCCAGCATTCGACGCGGGAAATGCTGTTCCTCCTTGATTTTGTCCAGAGACTTTCCATTCAGAGAAATGAAGCGCCCCTGTACAACTGGAAGCAAATCCAACGCCTGGCTTACTCCAGCCTGGTGCTGAAAGAACTCCTTAACGCCGGCGACCTCATCGGTCGTCACATCGATCAAGAAGACATTCGGCAACTTCGGCGAGGCGGTCTCGCGCAAATCGCGCAACAACGTTCCCTGCATCAAAAAGACGGCCAAAATCAGCATTACACCGGTACCGAGGGACGCCATGACTGCCGCAGACTGGTTTCCGGGCCGATAGAGGTTAGCCAGTCCATGACGCAGTGATGACGGCAATCGCAGCCTCACCCTGTTCAAGACAAGCCGAAGCACCCACAGCGTTATCGCAGCCAGAATCAAAAGGACGATAAGCGCGACGAAGAAGAGAAAGGCGAACCAGCCACCCACCTTTGCGGAGTCTGACAATCCCCATGCAATTCCTCCCAGAGCCACGACGACAAGCGCGGCAAGCCCTACCTGCAATCGCCGTGACCACCAAAGTGCAATCCGCCCGCGAATCCCCGCCGGTCCCTGTTCGACAAGCCGCCGCAATACCAACACCGGCCGAACGCCGCGCACATCAAGGAGCGGTGGCAGACAAAACAGAAGTGTTGTAAGCAGTCCTGTTCCCAATCCTGCCGCAACAGAGCGCCATGGAAATTGCATCACGGTATGCACCGGCAACAGCTTTCCAAACACAGCCGGCAGCATCGCCATTACCGCCACGCCGGCGCCCACACCAACTAGCCCGCCGGCTAGCCCCAGGCCGAGTGTCTGCAGCAGAAAAATCCGCAGCAAATCTGCCGACCGAGCTCCCAGGGCCTTCAGTATCGCCAGCATATCCATCCGTTGCTCAAGATGCGCATGCATCGCCATTGCCACGCCGATAGCTCCCAACACCATCGCCACGAGGCAAATCAAACTCAGAATCGCCGTCGCATTGTCCAGTCCCTGGCTGAGGGCTGGATTCCCTTCCTTGAAATCCATCACCTGCGCATCAGGCAGAACGTCTTCCACCTTCTTGCGCACCGACTTCTCATCTGCGCCCGCTGGCAGCTTCATCAACATTCTCTGCGCGGCCCTGCTTCCGGGCGCAATCAGTTCAGTCCGATCCAGAGCTTCGCGTGAAATCATCACTCTCGGCCCCATCCCTGCTCCTGCCGAAACCCGATCCGGTTCCTGCCGCAGCACGGCTGCAATCTTGAAGTTGCGTCCGCCCAGTCGCAGCGTCTGACCAACATGGGCATTCAGCCGAATGAGAAACTCCTCCGCCACAACGGCGGAATCGCCCTCGAGCGCCTGTTGCAATGTGATCGCTGGCTCCAGCGTCGCCTTTCCATAAAACGGATATGTCGCCGGATCGACGGCCTTCAATGAGACCAGCAGTGGCACAGGGTCGGGCGGAACGGAAGCCATCGAAACAGTCTCGGTGACCCAGGTCGATTGGCCGCCCTGCCCCGCCTGGCCCATCGCTGCAATCTTCTTCTGCTCTTCCGCAGTGGGTTGTCTGAAGATGCGCGCACTCAAGTCGCCCGCCATCAACGAACGGGCCTCAGTGGTTAAAGTGCGTCTGAAGCTCTCACTAAATCCGCGCACGCCGACCAGCGCCGCGACTCCCACCGCAACCGACAACACCACAAAGCCAAACTTGCCCGGCGCGGACTTCAAATCTCGCCACGCAATCGCTGCTGCTCTCTCCCAACTCAATGCGCGCTTAGCCATGAGTGCGTTGTCCTACGCTTGAGACAATCTCCGCCATCGAGGGAAGCGTATCTTCTACCACCAGCCCATCTCGAAGAACGATCTTTCGATCTGCGCGGCTTGCCACTTCTGCATCGTGCGTCACCAACACAAGTGTGGCTCCCGCGTGGCTGTTCCGTTCCAGCAGCAGGTCCAGCACCAGCCGCCCGTTTGCTGAATCGAGATTACCCGTCGGTTCATCTGCCATCACAATCGGTGGATTCACGACGAAGGCACGAGCAAGCGCCACGCGTTGCTGCTCGCCCCCCGAGAGCTGCACCGGATAGTGCTCCATCCGCTCTCCGAGCCCTACGGCCTCAAGCAACGAACGCGCTTGCTTTATCCCATTCCCTTCCACATTTAATTCAAACGGCAACAGCACATTCTCAAGCGCAGTTAACGTCGAGATCAATTGGTACGACTGAAAGACGAATCCGATTTTGCGTCCCCGCACCTCGGCGAGTTCAGTCTCTGCCAGATTGTGAATCGGGGTTCCATCCAGCCAGATTTCACCGGTGCTCGGCGTGTCAAGCCCAGCCAAAAGACCCAGGAGCGTGCTCTTGCCGCTACCACTCGCGCCCACGATCGCGACAAACTGCCCCGCAGGAATACTCAAGGAGATTCCCTTGAGAATCTCCACCCGCCGTGAGCCGTTTTGAATCCACTTCTTAACGTCCCGAACCTCAATCACTCAGCCATCCTCCACACCATCTACGTCTTTGACCGTGCGCCCGTTCCCCGTGCGCCCCTTACACTATCTATGTGGACGTTTCCCGCCGGATTATCGTTTCTTGTTGCCTCTGTCTGTTCGCCTGCCCCCTGTTCGCGGCGGACCGCCCCCTCATCATTTGCTACGGCGACAGCATTACTGCAGGCTACGGCCTCACAGCCGGCCAGTCCTTCCCCGATGCCCTTCAAAGAGATCTCGACAAGCTTGGCTACCATTACACAGTATCGAATCGCGGGACCAGCGGTGCTACCACCAAGGACGCCGTTGCCAACCTTCGCTCTATTCTCCAGCTTCATCCCGCCATTGTGATCGTGGAATTCGGTGGCAACGATGGGCTTCGCGGCGTGCCTCCGGACCAAACGCGTCGCAATCTGGACACGGTTCTCACCGCTTTGGACGGCGCGAAGATCAAGGTGCTGCTGGCCGGAATCACACTTCCGCCCAATTACGGGCGAGATTACATCGCGTCCTTCGATAAAGTCTTCAGCGACCTCGCCGCCAAGCATCGCAGTGCCTTTGTGCCAATGATCTACAAAGATCTCGTCAGCGTTCCCAACACCATTCAGCCCGACGGCATACACCCAACAGCCAAAGGTTCAGAGATAATCGCAAAGACCCTCTTGCCCGCCCTCCAGCCACTTTTAAAGAAATAGCGTTATGCCTGCAAATCGGCCATCTCTTCGGGACCTGACATCAGACCCAAAGGCGTCGGATGGCTAAAGATCAATATTTGCTCGTACAGTCCCCCGGGGCAGCAATTCGCAGTCGCTTGTTTTCCGCCTCCAGTTCCTCGAGGCGACGACGCATCGGTTCCAGAATCTTCGCAAGCTCCTGCTGAGAGTATCGAGCAGTAATGTGCTGCGGGCAATTCCAGTCAAACGCCTCAACTTGTATCAACAGAGCGCGTTCCACGGGTGACATCTCCCCCGGCATTCGAAGGGTTTCGATGAGCCTTTGTGCGTCCGCATCTCCTTCGTGTATTTTGGCTCGCCCCAGAATCTTCAAACGGCTTTGGTTCGGATAGTCCATCAGGAATAAGGCAACACGATCGTCGTGTAGCAGATTTCCAGTGCTTATATATTGCTTGTTGCCTCTGAAATCTGCGAAACCTATTGTCCGCTCGTCGAGAACGTGAAGGAAACCAACAGGCCCGCCTCGATACTGAACGTAAGGCCAGCCGGTTTCCGTAACCGAAGCCATGTAAAAGCCATCGCGTTCGCCGATGAAAGCCTGCTCAGCTTCGCCCAGACGATCTCCGCGGTCTGCGGACTGTTCTACTCGTTCGTAGAGGTGCCTGCTTCCGTGTTCTTCCTGTTGCTCTTTTACGAGCGGAGTAAAGGCAAGTTCAGCAAAGCGGCGGCCCATGGGCCCTCCCTCGAATTTACACAGACCTGATTAGGATGACAGGAGGTGCTAATAAGCTTCAGGAACGCTCGGGAAATGACACTTTGCCGATTTCAGCCGGCTCTGTTATGAAAGAACACGCCTGGATTGCAAGGCCAAAACGAGCCGACAGCGGAGGTAATCCCTTTCATGCCGCAAACGAGATTTCCAATCATCGTGGCTGTCCTTCTTGCAGCATCTCTTACTCCCTCGCACGCTCAGCCTGGCGCAAGTATTTCCGATTTGCGTACCGGCTTCATGAATCCCCCCGACTCAAGCCGCATCATGATGCGCTGGTGGTGGTTCGGACCGGCTGCTACACGTGAGGAGATAACAGCGGAGCTGCAGCAAATGAAGGCCGCGGGCATCGGCGGAGTCGAGATCGCAAATCTGTACGCGCTCGCGCTAGATGACTCTTCGACCGGGTTTCGCAACACACCGTATTTGTCACAGGAACACATCGACACGCTACGCTTTGCGGCACAGGAAGCCCGCCGCCTGGGACTTCGCATCGACGTCACTTTGGGCAGCGGCTGGCCTTTCGGCGGTCCTCACATACCTATTTCCGAAGCTGCCGGCAAACTTCGCATTGAATCGAGCGTCATTGAACCCGGCGAAACATCCGCCTCAGCGCCGTTTATTGACACTGGCGAAGAGTTGATATCGGCATACCTGATCAACAGCTCGGCCTCAGCTGAGGAGGTCGCTCGCGCAGAACCTCTCTCTTCGCCCGTTTCCGGCCGGTATTCGTTCACGTCAGCCTCCAAGCAGCGGAAGTTGATCTGCTTTGTCTCCAGCCGATCGGGCATGATGGTTAAGCGACCTTCGGTCGCGGCGGCAGGTTTTGTCCTCGATCACTACGACCGCGCGGCCACCGAAAATCACCTTCACGCAGTTGGCGATGTCCTTCTCTCTGCATTCGGCGACCAACCACCCAACGCCGTTTTCAGCGACAGCCTGGAAGATTACGGATCCGACTGGAGTCCTGCGCTCCTTAAGGAGTTTGAGCGGCGACGGGGTTATGATCTTCGTCCTCATCTGCTCGCGCTCGTCATGAATGCTGGACCGGATACCGCCGCAATTCGCAATGATTGGGGCAGAACGCTCTCAGAGATGGCCGATGATAACTTCCTCAAGCCCATGGAAACGTGGGCTAAGGAGCACAAGACTCAACTGCGTTCCCAGACTTATGGATTCCCTCCCGTCACGCTCTCGAGCAACCGGCTTGTGGACCTGCCGGAAGGCGAGGGCAAGGCGACCTTTGAAATGTGGCGGGAATTCTCCGATACCCGCTGGGCTGCCTCCGCAGGCCATCTCTTTCATCGACCCGTGATCTCATCGGAAACATGGACCTGGCTACACTCGCCCGCGTTTCGTGCCACGCCTCTGGACATGAAAGTTGAGGCAGATCTGCATTTCCTGCAAGGCATCAATCAGCTTGTAGGTCACGGGTGGCCCTATTCTCCCCAGTCGGCCACGGAGCCGGGCTGGCGAATGTATGCTGCCGCTGCGCTCGATGCGCATAATCCTTGGTTCTTCGCAATGCCCGACCTGACCCGCTATCTGCAGAGAATCAGCTTCGCGCTGCGCCAAGGAGAGCCCGCCAATGACGTCGCGCTTCTGCTGCCGAATGATGATGTGTGGGCATCGTTCAAAGCGCAAATGAAGAAGCAATCGTCGCCAACAAGTGCTGCAGGCTTTGACGAAACGGGATCAAATGTAAGCGTCGATGAGTCGATGGACAACGTGCTTGGGAAGAAGATCATAGCTCAGGTTCTCGATGTCGGGTTCAATCTCGATTTCATCGACGCTGACGCCATCGATAGCATCGGCATTCCCTACCGCGTGCTGATTCTGCCTGCCATCGAGCGGTTGCCCGTCGCGACTTACGAGAAGATTGCCGCATTCGCCCATCGAGGCGGCATCGTGATAGCAACGCGCCGCTTGCCTGCTTCTCCTCCTGGATTAGTGCATGCTGAACAGCAATCAGCCCAAATTAAAGAGCTGTCTCGATCGCTGTTTTATGGAGAGAAACCACCGGCACATTTTCTTCAGGACGAGACCACCCTGGGTGCTGAGTTAGTGAAAGATGCGGCGCCCGACATGGCATTATCTCCGGCAACTCCGGAAATCGGGTTCATCCATCGAAAGTTCTCCAGAGCCAATCTGTACTTCGTGGCCAACACCTCGAATGAGTCAAAGCATGTACGGGCACAATTCCGAGACACAGCAAAATATGCGGAAATGTGGGATGGCTTCAGCGGCGATTCTTCTGGCATTCCCGATCCACGGAACATCGAACTGGATCTCGCGCCCTATGAATCGCGGATTATCTTTTTCTCGGATTCAGCGACCGCGCCTCTCCAACACGCGCAGCCCCCACAGCGTCAAACAGTTTTGGCCGACCTGTCGCAGCAGTGGAGAGTGAAGCTCGATGGACTTGGCATTTCCATAGACATGGATCACCTCGCATCATGGAGCGACAATCCAAAAACCAAGTACTATTCAGGTCTCGCAACATATCAGAAGACATTCAATCTGACGCCCGCATACCAGCGTAAGGGGGCGCGGATCCTTCTCGATTTTGGCAACGGCACGAGGCAGCCTCTTCCCTCTCCGCCGGGGGAGCATAACATGAAGGCTTACATTGAACCGCCCGTACGTGAGGCAACTCAAATCTACGTCAATGGAAAACTCGCTGGAGTAGTGTGGCGTCCGCCCTTCCGCATCGACATCACCACTTACATTCGTGAAGGCACAAACGAGCTGCGCGTGATCGTTGGCAACACTGCAATCAA